>Ga0099848_1000870_pt1 | contig 14116 bp, 1 predicted proteins | sample CB_VirMetaG_3_FD_78179 | JGI IMG/M metagenome (GOLD analysis project Ga0099848, IMG submission 78179) | Freshwater to marine saline gradient viral communities from Chesapeake Bay - CB_1508_1S Viral MetaG | ecosystem: Environmental > Aquatic > Marine > Coastal | place: USA: Chesapeake Bay... | reverse complement strand
TTCAGTACAGGTAAAACGGGAGATATTTCAAATCAGCAGTTGGATGCCAGTTGGATTATTAGATGTATCACAGACGGATCTTCATACAAAGTAACATCCAGAGGATTGCGTTATGTGTTTGAAAGCAAAAAAGAAGTAAGATTCTTTTATGACAGTGCAGATAGAAATTTTAATGCTCAAACAGGAGTTACTATACAAGACAAGATCGGCATCATGAGCATCAACACTAAACCTGATGCAATCACATCTTTAACCAATGATATAGATTTCAGTATATCTACGGAATATAGAACGATGGCTGGTTATGTTGACAGTTCAAAGATAGAATTAACACAGTACGATTCAGATCAAGATGGCATAGTGGATAATCCAGATGCATTTGATGAATTTGTAAAACCAACAGTGAATGCCAGCACCAAATATGTTTTTCAAAAATTGGTTGCTTCACAGGACGGCACGCAAAGATATCAATATGTTGATGCCGATGAAGAAGGAATATATGTTAGACAAACATCTGTTGGTACCATAGGCGATTACACTGACGGCAGTATTGTGTATCTAATAGACAGTGACACATTCAAAAAAATAAATTCTACCACCAATACCACAAGCACAGTGACAGATTATGTGGCTCATGTTGGCAGAGACAAGATTAAATTCCAATATATTCACACAGTGGACGGCAATACAAGATTAGATCCTAGTTCGTCCAACATAATTGATATGTATATTTTGACAAGAACTTATGATTTAGATTTTAGATTGTGGCTACAAGGTACATTAGAAAGTAAGCCTTTACTGCCTAGCAGTGATTCATTGTACAGCAATTTTAATAATGAATTGGCCAAAATAAAATCCATTAGTGATACAATCATTTACCATCCAGTAAAATATAAGATATTGTTTGGTGAACAAGCAACCACAGATCTACAAGCCACATTTAAGATTGTGAAAAACCCAGATCGAGTGCTAAATGACAGCGACATTAAAAGCAGAGTAATAGAAGCAATCAATGAATTTTTTGCACTTGAAAATTGGGACTTTGGTGACACATTTTATTTTTCAGAATTGAGCACATATGTGATGACACAACTTGCACCGGATGTTTCCACTTTTGTGATAGTTCCAAACGCAGGTAACCAGGCATTTGGAAGCCTTTATGAAATTAAATCTGAAAATGATGAAATTTTTATAAACGGAGCCAAAGTGCAAAATATTGAAATAATAGATGCTGTCACAGCCTCTAAACTGAAAGCATCAGGATCAATCACAACATCATCTAGCAGTGCGTCCAACAATTTGAGCGGTTCATTACCGTCAGGAGGCTCTAGTGGAGGCAATGGATACTAATGGCATTCGACAACGATCAAAAAGAGTTTCCACTACCAAGTGGTTCTGATTCGGAAAAAAGAAACATTACCGAATTTTTACCCAAGTACTTTAGAACTCCTGCAAACAGTAAATTCTTCAACAGCACATTGACACAATTGGTGTCTCCAGGCACTCTGGAAAAACTCAATGCATTTTATGGCAGAAAAGATACTGCATCTTATCAAAGCACAGATTTGTATGTGCCTGAAGTATCCGCAGACAGAGCCAATTACAAATTTGAGCCCAGTGTTGTTCAAAAAGATGATTTGGGCAATGTTAATTTTTATGCAGATTATCTTGATTATGTCAATCAAATACGCAATTTCAATGGATACACCGCAGATCCAAGTTTATTGAATGCACAAGAATATTATGCTTGGTCGCCTAAAATCGATTGGGATAAATTTGTTAATTACAGAGAATATTTTTGGATGCCGTATGGTGCATCCACAGTCACAATTAATGGACAGCAAAGAAACGTTGTCAGCACATACACTGTTACAAAATCAGATCAAGGCGACAATTACGCATATCTATTCACTCCGGATGGTTTAACTGTAAATCCTACATTAAAATTGTACAAAGGTCAAACCTACAAATTTGATATCAGTGCTGAAGGATTACCTTTTGTTATAAGAACAGAAAGAGTGTTAGATGCCAGTTACAATTTTGCGGATGGGATTGATGTTCAAGATGTTGAAAAAGGAGTGATAACTTTTGAAGTAAAAGATACTGCCCCTGAAAAATTATATTATGGAGCATCAAACGATATTAACGCTTGGGGATTGATTCAAATATTTGACATAGATGAAAATTCTGTGATAGATGTAGAAAAAGAAGTGCTAGGTAAAAAAAATTACACCACTTCCACTGGCACTGCTCTGTCAAACGGAATGAAAGTAGATTTTAAAGGCACAGTAACTCCTATCAGTTATGCACAAGGTGAATACTATGTGGAAGGTGTGGGCGAAGCCATTCAGTTGATCAATGTTCAAAATTTAGAAGTGGTCAGTTCATTCACAGAATCTGTAGCAGTACCGTTTGATTCACAAAAGTTTGACACAGTGGGATTTGGCACAGCCACTTCATACGCTTTGTACAAAGATTATGTGGTGATCAACAGATCATCTCCAGACAGAAATCCTTGGGCTAGACACAACCGTTGGATACATCGTTCAGTGATAGAAGCCAGTGCTGTTGCTAATGGACAAGTGCCAAATATTGACCAGTCCACTAGAGCAAGAAGACCTATCATAGAGTTTGAAGCAGGATTAAAACTGTTTCAATATGGATCAGATTCCAAAGGCAATGTAGATTTAATTGACACAACCACACAGGACGTAATGAGTGATGTGGAAGGCTCTATAGGTTATTATGTGGATGGTGTAGAATTAACCAATGGCATGAGAGTGTTGTTTACAGTAGACCTCGATCCTACCGTGAACAACAAAATTTTTGAAGTAAAATTTATTGATTTTAATGATGGATCAAAGACCACTAGACAGATCAGTTTGATAGATATTGAGAATGGTACCAGTCTATTAGATGAAACTGTGTTGGTCACGAACGGAATAAAAAATCAAGGAAAAATATTTTATTTTAATGGTACAACTTGGAAACCTGCTCAAGAAAAAACAGCAGTGAACCAATCTCCAATGTTTGATCTTTTTGATAATAACGGTACAAGTTATGCTGATTCAACCATGTACCCCAACAGTTCATTTAGAGGAAACAAATTATTTTCTTATGCAGTTGGCACAGGAGCAAACGATCCAGAACTAGGTTTTCCTTTAAAATATTTGAACGTTGAAAATATTGGAGACATTCAATTTGATTTTGATTTGGTCAATGGTTCTTATGTGTATCAAACCAACAATGTGAGCATTCCATTCTATTCAAAAACTGCTTACCTTAAAAAATACAAAGACAGAACAAACAGCAGTATTGTGAATGGATGGTTAAAAGCAAATACAGAAAGTTATCAAAATGTGGTCAGACAGTATGTTGCCACAGAAGATCTATTAAATGAGTATCCAATAGACGTTTATGATGCCAGCGGTGATTTGAATGATCTTCAAGTAAAAGTGTATGTGAACAATCAAATAAAAAATTTAGATAGCGATTATGCTATTTTAAGAGTCGACCAAATTGCATATGTTCGCTTTGTGAATGACTTAAAAACTGATGATATTGTCATAATCAAAACTCGCAGTGCAACAGAAAAGAACAGCAACGGACATTACGAGTTCCCTACAAATTTACAAGCCAATCCTTTAAATGCTGAAATAAGCACTTTCACTTTGGGACAAGTTACAGATCACGTGAAATCGATCACTGACGAACTGCCAGGCATACAAGGTCAAACACCGGGTGTCAGTAACTTAAGAGATTTTTCTAATGCATCAACATATGGAAGAAAATTTTTACAACACAGCGGTTCAATAGCATTATCCACATATTTGTTGTGTAGAAAAGATATTAATATTTTAAAAGCCATTGAAAAAAGTCAAAAAGATTATTCTAAATTCAAAAGGGCTTTCATAAATGCCACTGAAGACTTGGGCTTTGATGGAACCAGTTCGCAGATGGTGGATAAGATTTTAGAAAAAATTAATAAAGATAATACAAAAAAATCATCTTACTTTCAATCTGATATGATTGGAACAGGAGGAGTAACCACCACTACTCACACAGTGTATGATACCAATAGTCAATTTTTTCCTATATCAAGTGATTTCAACTTGGATCAATTGTCCAACCAAGCAATTTATGTTTACTATCAAAATCAGCAATTAATACATGGTTTAGATTATGTGTTCAGTAATCAATTTGTGCAAGTGATCAAAACTCTACAACTAGATGATGAAATAGTTATTAAAGAATATGACACAACCAACGGCAATCATGTGCCTCAAACACCTACCAAATTAGGATTGTATCCAAAATTTACTCCAAAAAAATATCTTGATACCACCTTGGTCAATCCAGTAAATGTTATTCAAGGACACGATGGAAGTATCACAGTGGCTTATGATGATTTTAGGGATGATTTAATATTGGAATTAGAAAAAAGAATTTACAACAATATCAAAACCACTTTTGATGTTAGTCTTTTCGATTACACAAACTTCTTACCAAACGCCTATAGAACCAATCAATTTAAATCAGAATCAATCAATAAAACTTTAATTGTCGATTTTAACGAATGGTTACCGTTTGTGGGAGGAGATGATTACACAGCCAACAATTATTTTTCTCTGGAAAACAGTTTGACTTGGAATTATTCATCAATGACATCACCGCAAGGTGAAACACTGGATGGATTCTGGCGAGCAATTTACAAAAAAGCATTCAACACAGATAGACCTAACATAGCGCCTTGGGAAATGCTGGGTTACACTGAAGAACCCACATGGTGGCAGACAGTGTACGGTTCAGCACCTTACACCAAAGACAATTTGATTTTGTGGCAAGATTTAGAAAAAGGCATAGTGAGAGAGCCTGGCAAAAAAATTATTGTAGTAGAAAAATACAAAAGACCTGGTCTTACAAATTCAATTCCAGTGGACAGCGACGGCAACATACGTAGCCCATGGGAATCTAATTTTGCCAATGGTAGTGCAACACAAAACACTAACGGTAAGTTTAAATTTGGAGATTGTGCCCCAATAGAAAATGCTTGGAGACGCAGTTCTGATTATCCGTTTGCAATTTTAAAAAGTTTCTTACTGCATCAACCAAACAAAATTATAGGCACAGGATGGGATACTTCAAGAATCACTAGAAATAGTGCGGGTCAAATTGTGTATTCTACAGGATTAAGATTACAGCCTAAAGATCTAATTTTTCCAAATAGTTCATCCAGTGACTCTGTTGTGTTTACATCTGGTCTGGTGAACTATCTGTATGAATACATTGACAACGATATTTTAACAGATTACGATCTGTTTCAAAAAGAGTGCAAAAGCATCAAAGTACAGATTGGTTTCAAATTAAGAGGATTCAGTGATAAAAACAATTTTAAACTGGTTTTAGACAGCAAAACTCCTACTCAATCAAGCACAGTGTTTGTGCCAGAAGAAAATTATGAATTATTTTACAACAACAGTACTGCTATTAGCATAGCAACGTACAGTGGTCTAATCATTGAAAAATTGTCATCAGGATACAGTATTAAAGGATATGATAAAAACGATCCAAACATAAGGTACAAACAACATCAAGAAAGTGCCAACGATTCAGTGATCAATGTTGGAGGAGTAAGTGCATCTTTTATCAATTGGACTGAAAACAAAAGATATGACTCCGGCGCTTATGTGAAGTATCAAAACAATTTTTACGCTGTTGACACCACACACATTTCTGACAGCACTTTTGACAACAGTAAATTTATAAGGTTGGCCACTCTTCCGGTAGAAGGCGGAGCCAGAGCATTTATAAGAAAAAGATTTGACAATGAAACAATCACAATACCTTACGGCACTGTATTTGCAACAACACAAGAAGTTGTAGATGTGATCATGGGTTATGAAAAATATCTCAATGAACAAGGTTTTGAGTTTAATAATTTTAATAAAGAATTACAATTGGTAGCCAACTGGCAATTAAGTGCTAAAGAATTCTTGTTTTGGACCACACAAAATTGGAAAGAAGGTTCAGTTATAGCCTTAAGTCCAGCATCAAACAGATTAACTCTAAAGAGTGAATACAGCACAGCAGACAATGTGGTAGAAAATTTTTATGCTTACGGAATTTTGAAAGAAGACGGTTTCAAATTGGATAAAAATTTTATGAGAATCATAAGAGATGATAATGTTTTTGAATTAACAACAAAAAACACAATCAACGGAATCTATTTTGTTAAAATTCCTTTAATTCAAAAAGAACACGTGTGTTTGATAGATAACATTACAGCATTCAATGATTTAATATATGATCCAGCCAGTGGCTACAAGCAAGATAGAATAAAAGTTCTAGGTTATATTACCGAATGGACTCGTGGTCAGAGTATTCCAGGATTTATTCACGCAGAAGCAAAAATTACCGAATGGCAACCTTACACAGATTATGCCATGAGTGATGTGGTCAAATACAAAGAGTTTTATTACACAGCGAATTCTAAATTAAAAGGCACTCAGAAATTTGAAAATGAAAATTGGAAAAGATTAGATGATAAACCAACCAATAAACTGTTAGCAAACTTCGAGTATAGAACCAATCAATTTGCAGATTTTTATGATTTAGATACCGACAACTTTGATAGTGAACAGCAAAGACTTGCTCAACATTTAATAGGATATCAACCAAGAGAATATTTAAGAAATATTATCAACGACGAAGTCAGTCAATATAAATTTTATCAAGGATTTATTGCCGATAAAGGTACTGCTAATTCTCTCAATAAATTGTTTGATGCATTAGCAAGTGCTGACAAAGAAAGCATCGAATTTCATGAAGAATGGGCCATTAGAAAAGGACAATATGGTGCAGTGGATACTTTTGATGAAATCGAATACAAATTGGATGAACAAAAAATTAGATTAAATCCTCAACCTATCGAGTTGACAGATAATATTTCCAATACAGACATAGATTTAGTTTATAGAATCCAGTCAGGTCAAACTTATTTGGCCCCAGATTCATACGATCATAAACCTTTTCCAACAAAGTATGTGGAGAAGACCTATGTTGGCACAGCAGGACCAGTCCATCCTATAGATATCAGTTTGACATTGGCAAACTATTCAGATTTATTAACATCATCGGACGTAGCAACTTTGAGCAATGGACAATATGTCTGGGTGGGTAATTATATTAACAGTTGGAATGTGTTTAAATTTATTGATACTGAACAAACTGTTGTCTCTATTATTAAAAACGCATCAACAATTACTGTGAACACTACAAACACTGCTGTGATGACAGCGGGTGAAATTTTTGTTGTGAAAACAGACAGCGATAACTTTGTTTTCAAATGTGTAAGTGCAAATGGCACAGCAATTGTTTGTGAAAACAAAGAAGGCTTCACAACCAAAGATCCTGTTGAAGGAACCATAAAAAGATTTATAACCAGTAGATTATCAAGTATTAATGATATTAACACAGTAATCAACGATCAAAATTTAAAAGATAATGAAAAGTTCTGGGTAGATGTAACTGATGATGGTAGATGGAAAATTGTTAACAATAAATTTGTATTCAAAACACACAACGAAATCAGTTCAACCAGTACCACTGGTGATGAAAGTTTTGGTAGAGTGATTGCTGTTAACAAACAAAACACAACGTTATTGGTCAGTCAACCTGATGATGGTGATGGTAAAATTTATGTGTTCACTAGAGGAAGTGAAAGTGGTGCATTAAGATTAAATCAAATTATACAAGCACCTACATCTGATCCTTTATTAACAAATGTTGATTTGTTTGGACCAAACAGCAGTTTTGGTCAAGGGCTGGACATATCACCAGACGGCAACTTTATATTAATTGGTGCTCCAACTGCCAGCAATTTAAAAACAGAATACAAAGGAATTTTTGATCCATTAGCAAATTATAATGTTCAAAACATTGTTCAATACAAACAGCAACTATGGAGAGCCACCAATCAAATCGTGGGCGAAAATAACAGTGTGGACTTCAGCACATTTGATGCTTCGGGAATTTATGCAGAAAATATAGGATCTTCCACCACAAATATTTTGATAGGTGATTCGGTTTTCCCTAACGAAGTTACAAATCATTTATTAATACGTGCTTCGGCGGATCAGTACAACGGTACTAAAATTGGTGATAAACTGGTTTTAAAATATTTAGATTTTTCTACATCCTATCCAATTGATAGAAATAATTACAACAAGACTGCTAATCAACCATTCAACGGTGTAGGTGCACCCACAATAAAAAATAATGTTTTTAATGGCAGTGAAATCACCATTGATGACAAAGTGGATGAAATATTAGAAATCGAACTCACAATAACTGATCCTTTATTGCAAGGCAAGGTCAGCACAGACACAGCAGAAGGTATAATTGTGTACATTAGAAAAGTTGCATCTAAAACTTTGTTGTATCTAAAAAATGTAAAAGGCATTTTTTCAACCAGTGGAACATTGGTCTATAATACACTCACCGTGGGAGAATATGTAAGAGTTAACACAGAAGATTACAATTACTTGGGCGGATGGTTTAAAGTCAGCACAGGTACTCCAGTGCCCACAAATGCCGGACAAGACACCACAAAAAATTTAGTGATACAAGATATTAAATTGTCCACTGAAAATAGAGACAGCAATCTATTTTTCAATGCCATGGAGGAACCAATAGTTCCTATAACACCACAAACTCCGTTAGTTAAATCACAGTTTGGTATAGCAACATACTATCAAGAATATTTTATTAATCCTTCAACCAACGGTTGGGAAAGCAATCCATCGCCGGTAGGAATCACCAGCAACAAGTGGTTTGTGAGAACCAGTTATGATTTTGCACACGACAGCGGATTTAACACCAGCAATTCTGCTAACGAAATCAGTGTATGGTTCAACAATGTGGATCAAAATGCTTATGATTTTTCTAATGTGAGTATTGATCAAACAGATACCAATGGATTAAAAGAAGTTGTAGATGTTTGGGAAGGATATGTGGATGTAGATTCACAACCAGACAACAACGTAAATTATTATTTCCCTGAAGCAGGAGTGCATAAGATTTATGACCCAATCACTAGAGTTGAGGCTGATGTAACATATGTTCAATTCATTGGATTGGAAAAAATAAGAATTTACTTTAATAATCGACGCAATACCTCAGTTCCAGGCGGATCTAAATTATTCAGTTTAGGATCCAATGCAGGACAAATTTCAACCATTGTGAGAATTGGCAGTGGAGTGGATAGATTGATTGGATCAATAGAACAAACTGTACAGTCCGGTCCAACCGACGGAGACATTCTTGTTTTTGCACACACAGAATCCATCACAGCATCTGGAAATCCTTCTTTTGTTCTTGTTAATGATTTAGAATATTGGATGTGGGATGAACAGGTTGTGGATGGCATTACTCTATCAGCCAATGTTCCCAACAGCACCAATAGAGATTGGTTACAAGTTTACAACATTCCAGTGGGTGAAGGAGTTCAAAGTTCGTTCACCAATCAAGGAGCATTTTTAGTCTATAAAAAAGGTACAAATGGACAATTCACTTATCAGTCGGCATTCACAGTGCCAGATACTCAGACTGATTTACGATTGGGTACAAAAATTAAAATTAGAGACGTTGCAGGTACCATTGTTGCTTTTGTAGGTGCAAGTGGAAATGAAACGACCAGTCTACCTGGTAAAATATATTTTGTTGAATACAACCAAGATAAAAATTGGTGGTTGTCTATCGATCCATTGTACATGGGTGAATTTGATGTCAATAATGACTATTCTAAAAATGAATTAGTGGTTTACAATAATCAATTATTCAAAGCATTGACCAACATGAGTGCAGGTATGTGGAATAATGCATTATGGCAATTACAAGACAGTCACACAGACTTTTTAGGCTATGTGCCTAATGACAGTGGAATAGAATTGGAAGGGGATTCCACCATAGATCAAAATGGATTGATAAAATTTGCAGACAGATTTGATATTGATTCAAATGGAGTCAATTTGATTGTTAACGCAGTTTACAATAACGACCAACAAAAGGTGGTTGTGTATAGATTAGATTCTGGACATTACACTTACAAACAAACTTTAACTCCACCAGATGATTCTGCTCCTACAATAAACTTCGGTGCTGACATCAGCATTTCTGGAGATGGAGAATTGATTGCTGTGGGTTCACCTCTTAAAGATATCAGCAATATAGACATGGGTGCTGTGTATGTGTACAAAAAATCACAAGACGATGTAGGACAATATTCTTTAAATCAAACATTAACTAGTCCTAGCAAAGAGACTTCAGAACTTTTTGGAAATTCTTTGTCATTCAGTGGCGCCGTGTTAGCAGTAACATCATTAAACGGAGATCAACAAATCACCACAATCACTGATGATGGATCAACAGTTGTTAATGAATTAATTGATTCAGGATCAGTTCATATATTTGAAAAATTTGAAAACACTTTATTATATGCTGAAAAATTTGCATATGACAATGATAGTTTACAGCAATTTGGTTCTAACCTATTGGTCAACAACAATCACGTGTACATAGGTCTTCCGACATTGACTCTGCCTACTAAATCAAAAGGTACAGTGGTTGATTTTAGAAAAGCACCAGATGAAAACAGTTGGAACAGTATTCATGAGTCTGTGGACGGAGTAGATCAACCGGATCTATCCAAAATTCAAGGCATCATGCTATACAATAGGAAAACAAACAGTTTATTAACCAGACTGGATTATGTAGATCCTATATTGGGAAAAATCCCAGGACCAGCAGAAGCAGAAATATATTACAAAACTGCCTATGACCCTGCTGTGTACAACAATGAAAATGCTGTGGGTGTGATCGACCCAACAAACAGTTGGAGTGGCAAACAGGTAGGAAGACTTTGGTGGAACATAAGCAAAGCCAAATATTATTATCCATATCTTGGAAATATCATTTACAACAATTCCTATTGGAACAAACTATTTGTGGGAGCATCAATAGATGTGCATGAATGGGTTGAATCCAAATACACACCAACACAGTGGAACAGTTTATCCACTTCACCTAAAGGAGAGCCGTTAGGAATTTCAGGAACAGTGGACAACACAAATGATTTTGTGTTGATGAGAAAATATGATGCAGTGTCGAGCAGTTTTACCAATGTGTACTACTATTGGGTAAAAAATAAAAAATCAATTCCTGCTGTTGAATCTCGCACAATGAGTGCTTTATCGGTATCTAATTTAATTAAGGATCCTAGATCACAAGGATACAAGTATGTCACACTGTTCTCAAACAATAAATTTGCTTTGGTTAATTGTAATCAATACATCCAAGACCAGGATGTAGTGATCAGTTTTAGAATTAAAAATACAGACACCAAGAATAATATCCATAAAGAATACGCACTATTGACTGAAGGTTTAGCAACAAGTAAATTGCCTAGTGATATTGAAACAGTATGGTTCAACAGTTTAATAGGATACGACAACAATTATAATCCAGTGCCTGATCCTGCATTGAGTGAAAAACTTAGATACGGTACTTTGACAAACCCTAGACAGAGTTGGTTCAGCAACCGTCAAGAAGCATTGAAACAAACTATCGAAAGAGCAAACACAGTTCTTAAGAACAATTTAATAGTGGATGAAGTTGATTTATCTAACCTTACCCAGTCAGAACCTGCTCCGGTTATCAATACTGGTTTATTTGACACAGTGGTGGACACAGAAGCAGACTTGGCTTTTATAGGAGTGGGCGAAGTCAAAACTGCCACATTATCTTTGACTATTGAAGAAGGAAAAATTATTGATGTGTTGGTGACCGATCCAGGAAAAGGTTATAGATCCACACCAACTTACAAAATTAAAAGTACCACTGGCTCAGGAGCAGAATTAGGTTTAACCATTGATTCAAATGGATCAGTGAACAGTGCTAGAGTGTTAAGCAGTGGTAAAAATTATTTAGACAACACATCCATCGCGGTGAGACCTTTTAGTGCTCTAGTCAGTATAGACAACACTGTGGATGGCAAGTGGGCCATTTATTCTTACACCAGTACAGATGGTTGGTTAAAATCAAAAATTCAATCATACAATGTCGATCTGTATTGGGATTATGCAGATTGGTATGCAGATGGATACAATGTATTCACAGCAGTGGATCAATTGATTGAACAAAGTTATCAAATAGGAGCATTAGAAAACAGCATTGGAGACATTGTTAAAATTAAAAATATTGGTACAGGCGGTTGGCTGTTGTTGGAAAAAATTGATGACCAAGCAGACGTGGATTACACAATAAATTACAAAACTGTGGGCAGACAGAACGGAACAATTCAATTCAGCAACAAATTATATGATGTCAGCACACAAAATATAGGATTTGATTCTAATAGTTTTGACGTGCAGTTGTATGATAGACAACCAATACAAGAAACCAGAGTGATTTTAGAAACTATTCGTGATAAGATTTTTGTGGAAGAACTTGCAGTAGAGTACAACAATCTATATTTTGCTGGCATTAGATATGCTCTATCAGAAAACAAATTAAACGATTTCGTTTTCAAAACAAGTTTTGTCAAAGCACAACACAATGTTGGAGAATTACAACAAAAAATAAGTTTCAAAAATGATAATGTTCAAAATTATGAAGATTACGTAAAAGAAATAAAACCATACAAGTCTAAAATTAGAGAGTATGTGAGTTCTTATCAAAAAACCGAACCTACCAATTCCATGACCACAGACTTTGATTTACCACCAAAATACATCAATGGTGTTATATCACCTCAGTCAGTAGTGGTAGAAAATGGCAACCTAGTGGGCAGTGACAAAATCACAGCATATCCAGACAAGCACTGGAGAGATAATGTAGGATATAAAATTGTATCAATCAATATTGCAAATCCAGGAACAGAATACAAAAATGCGCCTTCTATTGTGATATCAGGCGGAGGTGGTTCTGGTGCAACTGCCACAGCATATATTAAAAATGGATCAGTCAACAGAATAGTTGTAACCAACATGGGATCTGGTTATATTTCTGCCCCAACAGTTACATTGAGCGGATCCACTACCGGCGTTCAAGCCACAGCCAGTGCTGTGTTAGGAGAAAGTGTTGTTAAAACAACTCATATTGGAGTTAAATTTGATAGAACAAGTGGTCTCACACAGATTACAAATCTTTCAAAAACTGAAACGTTCACAGGTAACAACAGTCAATTAAAATTCAAATTAAAATGGCCTATGGATTTGAGAAGCAACACAATTTCTATCATAGTAAATGATGTTAAAAAATTGAGAAGCGAATACATCTACGACAACGAAATTGATAATAGTAAATCTTATCAAAGACAAACAGGTTATGTGCAGTTTACTGTGCCTCCACTGAATCTTGCTGTCATAACCATAACTTACAAAATTGATCAAGATGTTTTACAAACAGCAGATAGATTTGAATTGTATTCACCCACTTCTGGAATGCCAGGCAAAGAACTTGCTCAAGTGATAGATGGAATCGATTATGGTGGAGTTGAAGTACGCAGTATAGGATTTGAACAAACTCCTGGATGGGATAATCAACCTTATATGCAAGGGGAATGGGATACTTATGACGAGTCATACGAAGACGAAGTTTTCTATTTGGATGGCAGTACATTAACGCTGGATCTATCTAAAACATTAGAAGCAGGTGTTGAATATCACGTGTATCAAAACGGAATCAGAGTTGATGGTCCACAAGGAGTAATGGCATCTATTCAGGGAGATGGATCAACCAAGACAGTGGACATCAGTATGCTGGAAACAGATGATGGTGATGTTATCATTGTAAGAAAATCTACCAGTGATGGTTCATTCTTGCCAGATCCAGATGTGGTGGACACTCTTATCAAAGGTGGAGACCTAGCATATTCCACAGCACAAGGTATCAATGCAGAAGACATCAACATAGATGGTGATGGTTTTGTAACAGAAATATCAGCCAAAGGTCCAGAAGAATTTGTGCCAGGACAGGTATTAGACACATTGGACATTCAAGTTTATGATAGAGGAGCCAATACAGGTTCTAAAATCAACAGTTAAAATTATGTGGGTGA
>Ga0099848_1000868_pt1 | contig 14131 bp, 13 predicted proteins | sample CB_VirMetaG_3_FD_78179 | JGI IMG/M metagenome (GOLD analysis project Ga0099848, IMG submission 78179) | Freshwater to marine saline gradient viral communities from Chesapeake Bay - CB_1508_1S Viral MetaG | ecosystem: Environmental > Aquatic > Marine > Coastal | place: USA: Chesapeake Bay... | reverse complement strand
GTTATGAAAGAAAAAAATCCTGTAAAAAAAATTAAAACTCCTGATGGGTCAATCATCCATTATAAAGACGGTAAAATGCATAATTGGTTTGGTCCTGCCTATATCCCCCAAGGAGACTATCGTAAACGTGAGTATTATATTAACGGAATAAAATACTCTGAAGAAGAATGGAATACTGCCAAAAAAGACGGAGATGGGCTTCCTTGGTATAAAAGTGGAATTGCGGATTCAAGATTTTAATATATGAAGATAGGTTTTTGTGGAACAATGTCTGTAGGTAAAACTACTCTGGTTAATGCACTTAAAGAACTACCTGAATTTGAAAAGTATGAATTTAGAACAGAACGTTCAAAATACTTACGTGATTTAGGTATTCCTTTAAATACTGATTCTACTTTAAAAGGGCAAACTGTATTTTTAGCTGAAAGATGCAGTGAACTATTTAATAAGAATATCATAACTGATAGGACTATTATAGATGTTATAGCATTCACTAATCTAGCTAAAAGTATTACAGTATTAGAAGGAGACATGTTTGAATCATATGCTGTAAATTTTATAAATGAATATGATTATATTTTTTATATTTCTCCTGAAGGAATTCCTATAGAAGATAATGGTATTAGAACCACAGATATAGAATACAGAAAACAAATAGATGAACAAATTCTTAAAATTATAAATAAGTATCCTACTAAATTTAAGAATCCCCCTCTCACTATTACAGGAGATGTTGAAGACCGTATAGATCAAATACGAAGAGCAATATTTCCTTAATATTTATCATAAAATAAACACATGAAAAAAACACGCATAGTTGAAATAATTCAAGAGGAAATACAAAAAGTCCTTTCTGAAAAACAAATCAACGAAATGCCTTACCTAACAGGAGAAAAAGGACAAGATTTAAAAATAGCTTTAGAAGATGCTGTTAATGACTTAAAAGAAAAAGGTTTAGATTCTAAACAAATAGCAAGTGTCTTAAAAAGCAAAAAGAAAAGAGCTGAATTAGCCCCAGATTTTGCATCTGCACTTGAGGATCAATTTGAAAAATATGGAGATGATCCCAACTACAATCCTGATTTAGGTGGACCCCAAACTCAAAGAGCAGTAGATCAAGCTTTAGGTCTTTCTGCCCCAGGTAAAAGAGGAAGAAGAAAAAAAGACGAGGAATCTCCTTCATTACCTACTTCAGAGCCTCAACCAAAAGCTCCTAAAGGAAGACCAGCAGGCAGTAAAAATATGGATTTAACTAGTTTAATATCTCCCACTACTCCTGAAGAAGAAATGGATGTAGAAGTAGGATCTGAAGACACAGAATGGTATAAAGGAGAAGAAGAAGAACTAGAAAGTGGTCCATCTAAAAAAGACATTGAATCTTCTTTAAGAGGACTTGATTTAGACAATTGGGATAAATTTGAGGATGACGAATTTTAATTAAACAAACAATGTCATGCTTAAAAAAATATTTAACAATATACTCTATCTTATAATAGTTGTACTTGTTGTTATTATATTTTTACAAAGAAGTTGTACTGGTGGTAAAAAAGTTATTAAAGAAAATTATAGGGACACGGTAGAAGTAATAAGATGGGATACTATAACTAAAACTATCCCATCTTATATTCCTAAGTACTATACTCTTATTGACACCATATATATTCCTAAATGGGACACTTTATACATCAACCAGCCTATTGATACTGCAAAAATACTTAAAGACTACTTTAGATACTATGCTTATCAAGACACATTAAAAAATGACACTGTTCAAATTTTTATCTCAGATACTATTTCTAGAAACAAAATACTAAAAAGAGGAATAACTTATAACATAAAATATCCTACTAGAGAAATTACTATAACTGAATACATTAATCCCCGTAACTTGTATTTAGGTTTAGGTTTAGGTGGAAATCAAAATGGGTTTAATTATATTGGCACTGAACTTTTATATAGAGGTAAAAATTCCCAAGCTGTAGGGTTAGGAATAGGACTAAATGAAAACTTTAATTTAGCTTTAAGAGGAAGTTTTTATTGGAAGATTTTAGGTAAATGAGTGATTTAAAAGACATATTAAAACAAGAATTTATAAAATGTGCTACTGACCCTACACATTTTATGAAAAAATACTGCAACATACAGCATCCTAAAAGAGGTCGTATTAATTTCCAATTATATCCATTCCAAGAAAAAATCATACACCTCTGGAAAGAAAATCCATACTCAATAATCTTAAAATCCAGACAGCTAGGAATATCAACTCTTTCAGCAGGATACTCATTATGGTTAATGACCTTTTACAAAGACAAAAATATCCTTTGTATAGCTACTAAACAGGACACTGCTAAAAACCTAGTAACCAAAGTTAAATTTATGTATGATAATTTACCTAATTGGTTAAAGGTTCAAGCTGAAGAAAAAAATAAATTAGCTCTTCGATTAAAAAATGGTTCTCAAATAAAAGCAGTATCTGCCGCAAGTGATGCTGGTCGATCAGAAGCAGTTTCTCTTCTAATAATAGATGAAGCAGCCTTTATTGATAATGTTGAAGAAATATGGGCTTCTGCTCAACAAACCTTAGCAACTGGTGGGGGTGCCATAGTATTAAGTACTCCTTATGGTACTGGTAACTGGTTTCATAGAACATGGGTAGAAGCAGAAGAAGAAAACAATGACTTTCTTCCAATAAAACTTCCATGGTTTGTTCACCCTGAAAGAGACCAAGCTTGGAGAGACAAGCAAGACAAACTCCTAGGTGACCCTAGATTAGCAGCTCAAGAATGTGATTGTGATTTTGCAACATCAGGAGACGTTGTTTTTTACAATGAATTTATAGAATTTTATGAGAAAACTCATTTAAAAGAACCTTTAGAAAAAAGAGGAGCTGATAGAAATCTATGGATTTGGGAACCTTGTGATTATACTCGAAACTATCTAGTAACGGCAGATATAGCTCGAGGAGATGGGCAAGATTATTCTACATTTCAAATTATTGATATTGAATCAAATACCCAAGTGGGAGAATATAAAGGCCAAATAGGTACTACGGAATTTGGTCATTTATTAGTTGGCATTGCTACAGAGTACAATAATGCTCTTTTAGCCCCTGAAAATTTAAATGTAGGATGGTCTACAATTCAAACCATTATAGATAGAGGATATCTTAACCTTTATTATTCACCTAAAAGTGGAGAAATAAAATCTGATTCGTATTTTGATCAGTATACAGATACTACTAATATGGTGCCCGGGTTTACTACATCTATTAAAACAAGACCTATATTAATTTTAAAGCTTCAAGAGTCTATTTCAGAACAAAGTATAACAATAAGATCAAGAAGATTACTTGAAGAAATGAAAGTTTTTATTTGGAAAAATGGAAAAGCCCAAGCACAAAGTGGATACAATGATGATTTAGTTATGGCTATGTGTATGGGACAGTATTTAAGAGACACTGCATTTAAATTTAAACATCAAAATGAAGAACTTTCCCGCAGTTTACTAAACAATATGACCAGTTATAATCACAGGTATTCTGGTGGATATTCTTCAGACATTAATAAAAATCCTTTTAAAATTCCTAACCCTTATGGCAAAGCTGGAAACAACGACATTGATGTTTCCTGGTTATTATAAATTATAAATTATGGCTGAAACAAATTTATTTTCAAGATTAAAAAGACTTTTTTCTACTGATGTAGTAATTAGAAATACTGGGGGTGATTCTCTAAAAGTAATTGATGTTAATAAAATTCAAAATTCTGGATTAGCACAAACCAATTCTTTTATAGATAGATTTAATAGAATATACACCAATTCACCTACTTCTCTTTATGGCAAACAAAACGCCTTTAACTATCAAACCCTCCGACCACAATTATACTCTGAATACGATGTAATGGATCAGGACGCTATTATTGCTTCTGCTCTAGATATTATAGCTGATGAATCTACTTTAAAAAATGACAGAAGAGAAATACTCTCCATTAAAAGTTCAGATGAAGACATTCAAAAGATTTTATATAACTTATTTTATGACATATTAAATATTGAATTTAATTTATGGACCTGGATTCGAGGAATGTGTAAATATGGAGACTTTTTCTTAAAATTAGAAATCTCAGAAAAATACGGAGTATATAATGTAGTGCCTTTTACAGCTTATAATATTGAACGACAGGAAGGATTTGATAAAGAAAACCCTTCATCTGTAAGATTCATATACCACCCAGAAGGAATTTCTCCATCTAGTTATGGTTTGTATAATGTTCCAAACCAAACCCACTATGAAAATGATAAATCGTTAAGATTTGACAATTATGAAATGATTCATTTTAGATTATTATCTGATTTTAATTTTTTACCATATGGTAGAAGTTATTTAGAACCTGCTCGAAAATTATTTAAACAATACACTTTAATGGAAGACGCAATGCTCATACATCGAATTGTAAGAGCACCTGAAAAGCGTATTTTTTACATTAATGTGGGTAATATTGCTCCTGCAGAAGTTGAAAACTTCATGCAGAAAACAATTTCTAAAATGAAACGCACCCCACATATAGATGAAGAAACTGGTGAGTATAATTTAAGATACAATTTACAAAACCTTTTAGAAGATTTTTATATTCCTGTAAGAGGAGGAGACAATAATACTAAAATAGATAACATAGGAGGCTTACAGTATGATGGAATAAAAGATGTAGAATACTTAAGAGACAAAGTATTTGCTGCTCTTAAAGTTCCTAAAGCCTTTATGGGTTATGAGAAAGATTTAGAAGGAAAATCTACATTAGCAGCTCAAGATGTTAGATTTGCTCGTACTATTGAACGAATCCAATCTATAATCCTTTCAGAATTACATAAAATAGCTTTAATCCATTTATACACTCAGGGCTACAACAATAATGACTTAGTTAATTTTGAGTTATCAATGACTAGTCCTTCTATTATATATGAGCAAGAAAAAGTAGCATTACTTAAAGAAAAGGTAGAGTTAGCTACAAATATATTAACAAATAAAATTTTACCTACAGATTTTGTTTATGAAGACATATTTGACCTAAGTGAAGACCAGTATGATGAATATCGAGAACTTATTATCCAAGACGCTAAACGTGCCTTTAGATTAACCCAAATAGAATCTGAAGGAAATGATCCCTTACAAAGTGGAAAATCATACGGAACTCCTCATGATCTTGCTATTCTATATGGAAGACAACAATATGAAAAATCAGAGGAAGGTGTGCCTCCTGGATATGATTCAGATAATGATTCTAAACTAGGAAGACCTTTTGAAAAAGTAACTAACCGAAATACCCAAGACGATGCTTTTGGTAAAGACAGGTTGGGTTCTAATGCTTTAAAAGATTTAGGATCTGATAGAAATCCTTTTAAAGTTAAATATAAAGGTGGATCACCTTTAGCTCTTGAAAATAAAACTATTTCTATTCAACAGAAAGAATTTTTATCTAAAATACCTTTTATTCCTAAAAAATCCTTAATTTTTGAATCAGATAAAAACAAAGAATCATTATTAGATGAAACTCAAATTAAGGAGTAAATAAAATTAATATATTTATAAACAAATAAACCCTCTAATGAAAGTAAAACACTCTAAGTATAAAAATACAGGAGTTATATTTGAATTACTTATCAGACAAATAACTAGGGACAGCCTTGAAGGAAAAGAATCACCTGTAAAAAAACTGCTTCCTAAATACTTTGTCAATACTGAATTAGGTAAAGAATATAAGTTATATGAATCCCTATCTAAAAATAACTCCCTCTCAGAATCTAAAGCTGAAACAGTCTTAAATATTCTTTTAGAAACTTCTAAAACTTTAAATAGAGGAGTTATAAAAAGACAAAAATACAATCTAATAAAGGAAATTAAAGAAATTTGTGATATAAATAAATTTTTCTCTCAAAACATACAAAATTATAAATTATACGCTTCTTTTTATAATTTATTAGAATACAGCAATCATCCAAATTTAAAAAATCTAGATCATATAATTCAAAATAAATTGACTATTATAGAATATCTTACTCCTGGTAAAGTTAGTAAAGATTCTAATAAAATTTCAATTATTGAAGAATTTACTAAAGAAGATAAAGAAATAAGGTTATTGACCTATAAAATTCTTCTTGAAAAATTTAATGAAAAATACAAAGAACTCATTCTTCCTCAAAAAAACATTTTAAAAAAAATACTGCTGTCCTCAAATAATCAAGTAGAATTAAAAGAATTTTACCTGAATGAAATTCTCTCTTTAAGAACTTCTTTAGTAGATTTAAATTCTAAAACTACAGATCAAGTTACTAAAATTAAAATAAATGAAATAGTAGATTTACTTAATATTCCCCAAAAAACAGATAAAATCAAAGACAATGATTTGGTGAATTTGATGCAATATCATGAATTAGTTAAAGAATTAAAAAAAGTAAATGAATAATCTTAAAAATACTTTTTTAGAAGCTAAAAAATGTCTTAGAGAAGGAGAAAAATTTATAACCAAACTCACTGGAGAAGACCCTACTACTCAATCTATGTCATGGGATGTTGAATATGTGCCTGATTTTCCAAAATCTATAAAAAATTTAACAGATATTATTAATGATTTAACTTCTCTCCATAAGAAAAAACCAAATGATAAATTATTTGAATTAATAGAGATGGCTAAATCTTTAAGAAATCGTCTTTCCAGATTAGCCAATAAGTATGTTAACTTAAAAGAAATCTCATCTACGGGAACTGGTGCTAGTTTTACCCCAGGTAAAGGTCCTCAATATGCCTCTATAAAAGCTTACACCAAAAACACTAACCCAGAAGGAACTAAAAATATTTATTATTATAAGTTAGGATGGAAAAAAGTTCCCAAAACCATTAAAAAATCAGGACTAGAAATAAAAAAATTATTTTAATACAATGAAATCATTAACAGAACAATATCGTTTAATTAAAGAAGGTAAAGGCAGTAAAGATGTTTTTACTAAAACTGCTAAGGCTATGTATCCTCAATACATTACCAATAATGCCAGCTTTAACCAAACAGAAAAAATCTTAAAATACAGAGGACTAATCAACGAAAGTATTATAGGAGACATAATTCCTCAAAAGAAAAAAGAATCATATGAAACAGCTTTTGAAAAATACTTAGCAGAAGAAGCTAAAAAATCTTCTCAAGAAGTTGATACCAAAGCAGAGGTAAAAAAACCATCAAAAGAAGTAGATGATTTATATGATAAAAACTTTAACAGAAAAGACACTAAAAACCTAGACAATGTAATATTTGATCAGTTAATGAGAGGCTATTACATTGAAATGAAAAATCCTAAAAATACTGATAAAACCATAGAACAAGTTAAAGACATTGTATTAAAAAATCTTGAAAAAAATCCTATATTTTATGTTGAAAATGGTCAATTTGGAGTAGAAGGTTTAGGCTATACTAAAGATGCTCCTGGTCTAGGAGAACCAAAAGAACCAAAAGGCAAATACAAATCAAGCGGATATGGTGATTTGAAAGAAGAAAAATTCCGTAAAGTAGTTAATTCTTTAATTCGTGAAGAATTAAACTTTAATAAAGAAGAAAATCTTCTTCGAGAAGCTATTAATAAAATGATTCGTGAAGAATTAAATGAAAATGTTGTAAAACAAATCAAAAGTATTCGTAAAGAATCTCAAATCGGAGCTTTAGCCTTAGAGTATAAAAAAATTAAAGAAGCAATTGATACTCGTAAAGCTAAAATTGAAAGAATAAACGAAGATGAAAGCCTCTCAGAGTTAGTTGATAAAAAACAAATAAAAAAGGTTGAAAAAGAAATAAAAGCTTTAGAAAAAGCTTTAGATAAAACTAAAAAGAACATTGAAAAAGTAAAGGGAAAAGAAGATAAACCCAAAACTAAAGATGTAGTAACTGGAGAAGGTGAGCCTATTGAAGAAGAAGTTATAAACGAAGCTCCTCCTTCTCAAGATCTTGAAAAAGGTTTAGAAAGTGCAGAGGCTATTAAAAAAGCTTTAGAAGATGTTTCTAAAATTGAACTAGAAGAAGACACAAATGAACTTCCTCAAGAAATTATCAATCAGATAGTTCCTATGTATGTTGAAGAAGAAATGGAAATAGAAGATATAGCTTCAATGTACCCTGAAATGTACAATGAAGTTGTTGAATTTTTAGAAGGCTACGATTTAGGACTTGATTACGATATATAATGAATAAACAACTTCTCATAGAAACCCAATTATTTGAAACTTCTCCAGTTTCACTAACTGAAGGTAAAACCTCTCCTAAAGGCAACCCTATAGTTGAAGGTCTTTTAGCTACAGCAGAAGTAAAAAACGGGAATGGAAGATACTATAAAAGAGACATTTGGGAAAGAGAATTAGACAAATACAAAACCTGTATACAAGAAAACAGAGCTTTAGGTGAATTAGATCATCCAGATTCTCAAGTAATAAACCTTAAAAACGCATCTCATAATATTGTAGATTGCTGGTGGGATGGAGATAAAATTATGGGTAAAATAGAAATACTACCTACCCCATCAGGGAATATTTTAAAAGCTCTTATTGAAAGTGGAATCAAAGTAGGTGTTTCTTCTCGTGGGATGGGCTCACTTAAAGAAGTAAATGGTATCTTAGAAGTACAAGATGATTTTGAACTACTTTGTTGGGATTTTGTAAGTACACCTTCTAACCCAGGTTCGTGGATGACACTTTCTAATCAAAACATAAATGAAAATTTATCTTCACCATATGATCCTTATAAGAAAGTAAATTCTATAATAACAGAAATTCTTTGTTCACAAGGTTCTTGTCCTATATGGTAAACTAATAAAATTAAGCTTTAACCCCCTCTAAAATAGTATTTTAGAGTTGAGACGCTTTCAAAAGAAGCGTCTTTCTTTTTTTATTTTTACGACTTTGAATTTTTTTTAGATACTTATAACTGCAATATGTCACCCCCTCCAACCTTTATGTGGCATCTAATTAATTAATTCTATTACGTTTTTTAAATAAACGTACTTTCCCAAAACAAATTAAATTTAGGAAAAATGGCAAACAATCGAGACTTGCTCAAAGAAGCAATCGCTGAAGCTAAAGCTATTCGAGAAACTGCTCTAGCTAATGCAAAAGCTGCTTTAGAAGAAAGTTTCACTCCCCATCTTAAATCTGCCTTTGTACAAAAACTTGAAGAAATGGAAAAAGAAGAAATGTATGAAGAAGAAGAAGAGATGATGAATGAAACTTCTAAAGAAGTAGAAGAAGAATTGAATTTGGAAGCTTTATTAGCTGAATTAGAAGAAGGTGAAGATCTTACCGAAGCTAAAGAAGAAGATAAAGAAGAAGAAGACGATTCTGAAAAAGAAGAAGAAAAAGAAGAAGAAGAAGATGAAGAAAAACTTGATCTTGAAGACATGACTGAAGAGGATTTAGAAAAAATGATTACTGATATCATCAAAGACATGTTAGAAGACGGTGAATTAGAATCTTTAGAAGGTGAAGAAGAAATGGAAGACGAGACTATGGAAGAACTTCCTATGACAGAAATGGAAGATGAAACTATGGAAGAAGAAGTAAACATTGATGAATTACTTTCTGAAATTCTTTCTGAAGAAGAAGAAATTGAAGAAATCTTTGGTTTAGGTAAAAAGAAAGAAAAAAGAGATGGGTATCAAGAAGTAATCCAAGACCTTTTATCTTCTAACAAAGACTTAGTAGATAAAATAGCTTCTGCTAGTAGTGATGAAGAAAAAAGAAAATTGGCTGATCCTCTTCTAAAAAAGGCTCTTTCTGCTTTCCAACAACTTAAAAGAGAAATGCCTGGTGAAGATGTAATCGCTAATATGAATGAGTTTAAAAGAGAACTTTTTGGTGATCCACGTAGTCTTTTACAGAAAGTTGTATCAGGTGCTCGTGGTGGTGGAGAAGGAATGAAAGAATCATATGACAAGATGTCAAAAGAACTTTCCGAAGCTTACAAAACCATCAACCATCTTCGCTCTGAACTAAACGAAATCAATCTTCTTAACGCTAAACTTCTTTATGTTAATAAGATTTTCCGTGCGAAAAACTTAAATGAATCTCAAAAAGTAACAATTCTTGAAACTTTTGACAAAGCCAAGAATGTAGGTGAAGTTAAATTAGTATATGAGACTCTTAATGGAGGGATTAAGTCTCGTAGTCCTAAATCAACAATCACTGAAGGTCGTGGTAGCTCGTCAAAAGCAACTGGAAAAGTTACAACAAACGAAGAACCTATTATTGTAAATGAAGCTTTCGAGCGAATGAAACAATTAGCGTTCTATCAAAGTAAACACTAATAATTAAATTTTAAACTAAAAACCAAAAAACAAATGTCAAGCATTAATCAATTACTTGAAAGCTCTGCGAATGGTTGGAAAAACCTCCAGAGCGATGCTGCCCGCATTGCACGCAAGTGGGAAAAAACAGGTTTATTAGAAGGTTTAGGATCAGAAATTGACCGTAACAACATGTCAATGATCCTTGAAAACCAAGCTAAGCAACTTGTTGTAGAAGCATCATCTAACACTACCGGAACAGGTGGATCTTTCACTGTAGGCCAAGGCGCTCAGTGGGCTGGTGTTGCACTTCCTTTAGTACGTAAAGTGTTCGGTTCACTTTCTACTAAGGAATTCATGTCAGTTCAGCCAATGAACCTTCCTTCAGGTCTTGTGTTTTTCCTTGATTTCCAGTATGGAACAGGAAAAGATGTAGATTTTGCAGCTAATGGAGCTGTGTATAGCACATCTTCTATGTACGGTAACACAAACCCAGGAGCTTCAACAGACGCAAACGGTGGTCTTTACGGCGCTGGTCGATTCGGTTATTCTATTAACCAAACTTCATCAGGTGTTACTACTACAGTAGCAACAGCTTCTTGGGCTGATGTAGATTATGCTGCTGAACTTTCAGCATCTATTGCTGCTGAGCTTTATACCAAAGTAACAGTAACTGGTCCTACTAGATTTGATTCTAAAGGAGTACGTGCTTTTGCTCTTGCTTCAGGATCAACCTTTACTGCTGGTACAAATGCCTTAATGTTACCTGAGTACACTACTACTAATGGTACTACTATTAGCTTTGTATACTCCGCGGCTGTAGCAGCTTCTAATGTACCTACTGATGGTACTACTAGTACTCTTTTCTATAATGTTCAACCAACTGACAACGCTCGTGGTGATTTCGAAGATGTATCTGGTGGTGGTTTCCCAGCTGTTGAGTCTGCAACTGCTCTAGTAATCCCTGAAATCAATGTTCAGTTGAAGTCTGAAGCTATTGTTGCTAAAACTCGTAAGTTAAAAGCACAATGGACACCTGAATTCGCTCAGGATCTTAACGCTTACCAAGCACTTGATGCTGAAGCTGAATTAACAAGCCTTATGTCTGAGTATATTTCTCTTGAAATTGATCTTGAGAACCTTGATATGCTTATTCAGGACGCTTCAGCTTGGGATGAATATTGGAATGTTCAAAACAACCAACAGTTGAATTCTGCTAAGACAGGATACGACAACTTGAACTTCTTCAATACTCAAGGCCAGTGGTTCCAAACTCTTGGTACTAAGATGCAGAAAGTATCTAACAAGATTCACCAGAAGACCCTTCGTGGTGGTGCTAATTTTGTAGTATGTTCACCAACAGTTGCCACTATCTTCGAATCAATCCCAGGATTTGCTTCAACTTCAGATGGTGATGTTACTAAAGCATCTTATGCTTTCGGTATGCAGAAGATGGGTCAGATTAACAACCGTTACACGGTGTATAAAAACCCATACATGACTGAGAATTTAATCTTAATGGGCTTCCGTGGATCACAGTTCCTTGAAACTGGAGCAGTTTTCTCACCATACATCCCATTGATTATGACTCCTCTAGTAATGGATCCTGACACCTTTACTCCTAGAAAAGGTCTCATGACTCGCTATGCTAAGAAGATGATTCGTCCTGAATTCTATGGTCGTATCTTTGTAAGCAATGTTAACTTGATCTAATCCTAGATTAAGATATCCTTCTTTAAGCCCGGTAGAAACCGGGCTTTTTTTATATATTTATAATAAAAAATATGGGTGATTATAACAGAACAGAAGAAGCCCAAGAAGCTTTTAGAAAAAAAGGTAGACCCAAAGGTCCTATTAAATTCAAGGTTCCCCTTAATGAAGAACAAAAAGAAGCTAAAAATCAAATTTTAAATAATCCTGTTACTTTATTAAAAGGCATTGCCGGATCAGGAAAAACCCTATTGGCGTGTCAAGTAGGATTAGATTTACTATTTAAAAAAGAAATAGATAAAATCGTGATTACTCGCCCTACAGTAGCAAAAGAAGACATAGGATTCCTTCCAGGAGATTTAAAAGAAAAAATGGATCCTTGGTTAGCCCCTATATATGCTAATTTGCATATGTTATATGATAAAGAAAAAATTGAAAGACTATTAAACGAAGAAGCTATTGAAATCATACCCTTCGCGTTTATGAGGGGAAGAACGTTTGTAAACAGTTTAGTTATAGTTGATGAATGTCAAAATTTAACCCATGGTCAAACAGAACTAGTTTTAGGTAGATTAGGTAAAAACAGTCAAATGATATTTTGTGGCGACCTGTCCCAAACAGATTTAAAAAATAAAAAAGACTCAGGAATTGGTTTTTTTGTTAGACTAGAAGAAAATGTAAAAGGAGTTAAAATTATTAATTTAAAAACTAACCATAGACACGAAATAGTAAAAGACATTCTTCAAGTTTATTCTGATTACAGAGACTAATATTTATAACTAAAAATCATGGCTGCAGGTAGATACTCCTTTATAATAGAACAAGGTTCAACTTTAAATCTTGAATTGCAGTACAAAGACGAAAATGGCGTTCCTATAGACTTATCAAATTACAGTGGAAAAATGCAACTTCGTTCGTCTGTTGACAGTAGTATTGTTATTTTAGAATTAAGTAGTTCTTTACAAGCAGATGGAACAGGTTTAAATTTTAGTGGATCTAATGGTCAAACATCTCCTACATCAGGTTCAATAGGTATTTATGTGTCTGCTGTTTCATCCTCACTGTTGAATTTCGACTCAGCATTGTATGATCTTGAAATTACTTCAGGTAGTTTTGTTTCTAGAATTTTAGAAGGTCAAGTTAAATTATCTAAAGAAATTACAAGATAGTGTCTGAATGTATTAAACCCATAAATATTATCCCAAATAATAATCAAGTAGTATTACTTGATAATAATAAAAGTATAACTGTAATAGACAACAATTGTTGTACTGAAGTAACAGTTACTCAACCTATTACAGAAGTAATTCAGGTCCTGACAGGACCTATGGGTAAATTTCCAACTGAAGGCTCATATGGTTTTACAGGTTCATTTGGCATTTCAGGTTCTTTAATTGTAACTGGAAGTATATATGGGAGTACTATTTCATCTCCTTTATTTACTGGTTCGTTTTTTGGAAATGGAACAGGAATATTTTCAGGTTCTTTTAGTGGGTCTGTTTCTTCAAATCTTCAAGAAATAACAGACAACGGCTCAGTTACTACCAATGCTATAACATCATCAGGTTTATTAACTGATAATATTAATGTAAATGGAAATGTTGTAGTATCGGGTTCACTTTTAGTTAGTGGTTCCAATACTTTTAAAAATATAGGTCCTGCTCAATTTACAGGTTCTACAGACATAACAGGAAGTTTAAGTGTTAATGGAGTAGATTATGAGTTTACTTCTGCTTCATTTGATCAAAGACTATTAAACAACTCTTCTTCAATATCATATTTAAGTAGCAGTTATTTAAATTCAAGTGCTTCATTTGATACTCGTATATTAAATAATAGTGCTAGTATTTCATTATTGTCTGGGAGCTTTTTAAGTACCTCAAGTTCATTAAGTACTAGAGTTACAGACTTAGAAAATTTTAGTTCATCATTAGATGCTACATTTGCAACTGATGCTGAGTTAAATGCCGCAACTGCTTCATTAAGTAGTTCTATTGCTTATTTAAGTAGTAGTTATTTAAATTCAAGTGCTTCATTTGACATACGAATTACAAATAATAGTTCAAGTATTTCACTTTTATCTAGCAGTTTCATTGGATTTAGCGGCAGC
>Ga0099848_1000866_pt1 | contig 14147 bp, 19 predicted proteins | sample CB_VirMetaG_3_FD_78179 | JGI IMG/M metagenome (GOLD analysis project Ga0099848, IMG submission 78179) | Freshwater to marine saline gradient viral communities from Chesapeake Bay - CB_1508_1S Viral MetaG | ecosystem: Environmental > Aquatic > Marine > Coastal | place: USA: Chesapeake Bay... | reverse complement strand
CCTGAGGTGGCTAGCATCTTCCGTCACACAGCTGAAGGCGAGACAGGACACGCTCACGGCCACATGGAGTATCTTATTGCGGGCGGCAGCGGAGATCCTGAGACAGGATTGCCTGCAGGTAATATCGCAGATGCGCTTAAGTCTGCGATCGCAGGTGAGACTCATGAGTACACAGACATGTATCCTGGCATGGCTAAAGATGCTCGAGATGAAGGCTTCGACGAAATTGCAGATTGGTTTGAGACTCTCGCAAAGGCCGAGCGTTCTCACGCCGGTAAGTTTCAGAAGACTCTTGCTGCATACGAAGCGGAGGCCTAATCTATGTTAGAGCGCTCAGATCTGTTGTCACTCGAAGATTACAATAAAGCTCGTCCTAAGTTTTTAGTGGAGGTAATGGAGCACAAAGAGCTTCGTAGAGTTTTTATCGACGATAACATTACTATTCACTTTGAAGACGAAAAGACGATTAGGTATCAAGTTCAAGAGATGCTTAGGATTGAAAGAACGTTTGACGAAAAAGGTATTCAAGATGAACTTGATGCATATAATCCTTTGATTCCTAACGGTACAGATCTGAGAGCAACTATGATGATAGAGTATGGTGATCCTGAAGTTCGAAAGAAAAAACTTCATGAGCTTGCTCAAGTAGAGAATCACATCTACTTTTTGTTTGAAGGAGATGAGCGTCAATACGATGTCATCGCTAACGAAGACCTAGAGCGTTCTAATAAGATCAAAACATCAGCCGTTCACTTCTTAAGATTTCCGTTCACTGAAGAACACGCTGAGAAGTTTAAGGCTGGTGTTCCTATGACTATTCGAATCTCACATAATCAGCTGCACACTGAAAAGACTCTCACAGAAGGTCAACAGAGAACGCTTGCTAAAGATTTAAATTCTTAAGATTATAGAGAAATATTAAATTTTTATTAAAATCTCATGCTGCTCCATAAATATCTAAGAAGTAAAAAGATTTTTAAAGGAGAAACTATGAAATCTATAATTGCATTTTTAACATTGATTTTATCAACAGCAGCATTTGCCCGTGACAATATTCAAATCGCAGGTTCATCTACAGTCCTTCCATTCGCATCAATCGTAGCAGAAGAATTTGGTCAATCATTCTCACAGTTTAAAACTCCAGTTGTAGGCTCAGGTGGTTCCTCAGGTGGCATTCGTCAATTTTGTCAAGGCACAGGACCAAACACGATTGACATTGCAAACTCAAGTCGCAAGATTAAAGACAAAGAACTTGCTGCTTGTGCTGAGAAAGGCGTAAAGAATGTCATCGAAGTTAAGATTGGTTACGATGGTATTGTTTTTGCAAGTCGCAGAGATTCCAATAAGTTTGAACTGACCACAGATCATATTGCAGCTGCCGCTAAAGGCAGCGCAAAGACATGGAACGAAATCGATCCAAAGTTACCTAAGCAAGAAATCATGCTCATTATTCCTGCATCTAATCACGGTACAAGAGAAGTGTTTGAGCATAAGGCACTTGGTTGCAAGAAAGAATGTCCTCTACGCCAAGACGGTCGCATCATTGAAATTGCAGGTGACTATACTGAAACTCTCTCTAAGTTGAACATTGACAAGAATGCCGTTGGTGTGTTTGGTCTTTCATTCTACGATAGCAATAGAGATAAGTTACAAGTTGCTACGGTGAATGGTGTTACACCTTCTGCTAAGACAATTGAAACGGGTGAGTATCCGATCTCACGACCATTATATTTTTATATTAAGGGTGAGCATGTTGGTGTCATCCCAGGCATCAAAGAGTATGCACAATTTTTCTTATCAGATATGACAAGCGGCGTAGGCTCTCCTCTTGATAAGGCTGGTCTTGTACCATTGAATGACAAAGAAAGAAAAGAACAACTAAACAAACTTAAGTAAATGATTGGAAATATTAAGAGAAATCGAAATGGAATCGAAGACATATAAAGCACAGAAATTACAATTACATTGGTCTGAATCTGAACGATGGGCTGGTATCAAGCGAGGCTACAATGCAAGTGAAGTGATTAAACTTCAAGGGTCAATTGTAGAAGAGCATACACTCGCAGAAAGAGGTTCAAGAAAATTGTGGAGACTTTTGAAAGATGAACCATTCATCAATTCATTAGGTGCATTGACAGGTATGCAAGCACTTCAGCAAGCGAAGGCAGGACTCAAAGCAGTCTATCTTTCTGGCTGGCAAGTTGCGGGTGACGCGAATCGTGCTGGTGAAATGTATCCAGATCAGTCTTTGTATCCTGTTGATTCTGTTCCAGCAGTTGTTGAGAGAATCAATAACACATTTCGTAGAGCAGATCAGATTCAATGGATGGAAGATAAAGAAGAGATTGATTACTTTCTTCCTATTGTAGCAGATGCAGAAGCAGGCTTCGGTGGTGTACTCAATGCGCTTGAACTGATGAAAGCAATGATTCGTGCTGGTGCTGCAGGCGTACCTTTTGAAGATCAACTTGCATCAGCAAAGAAGTGTGGCCACATGGGCGGTAAAGTTCTTGTGCCTACAAGAGAAGCAGTTAACAAATTAATTGCCGCTCGACTTGCAGCTGACGTTTTAGATGTGCCAACTCTATTGTTTGCACGAACTGACGCAGAAGCCGCCTCGCTTGTCACATCAGACATTGATGAGAACGACAAACCATTTTTAACAGGCGAACGAACTATAGAAGGTTTCTACAGAACCAAACCAGGACTTGAACAAGCGCTTGCAAGAGGACTTGCATATGCTCCTTATGCTGATTTGATTTGGTGTGAGACAGGCAAACCTGATTTAGAATTTGCCAAGAAGTTTGCTGAAGGTATTCACAAGCATTTTCCGGGTAAGATGTTAGCATATAATTGTTCGCCATCGTTTAATTGGAAGAAGAATCTAGATGACGAAACAATCACGAAGTTCCAGCATGAGTTGGGCAGAATCGGTTACAAATTTCAGTTTATTACTCTTGCTGGTTTTCACGCTCTTAATAACTCTATGTTTGAACTGGCTCATGGTTACGCTAGAAGAAACATGTCTGCATTTGTTGACTTACAGGAAAGAGAGTTTGCGAACCAAGAACTTGGCTTTACTGCGGTCAAACATCAGCGGGAAGTCGGTACCTCGTACTTTGACACTGTTACGACAACTGTTGAGAAAAGTGACACAACGACTGCACTCAGAGGATCAACCGAAGAAGAGCAATTCTGATTAAACTTGAAGCAATTGCGGAGTACTTTTAATGCTAGAAACTATATGTGAAATTTTTAAAGAAGCGTATAAGCGTGGTTGGGTTACTGCAAGAGATGGTAATGCATCAGTTCGATATGCTGAACAAGATTATTTTTATATCACGCCATCTGGTGTAAGAAAACAATTCATGCAGCCAGAGATGTTTAAAAAGATAGGAATATGTGAAGGCTACTACGGTCAGCCTCCATCAAGAACTTTTACACATACTGTTTTAGACTACACAGATGTGTCTGCAAATTTAAGACCATCAGGTGAATTCCCAATGCATTTTGGTTTGCAAAAACAAATTGTAAAACCTGTTCGTGTTGTTTTACACATGCACCCAACTTATACGGTTGCAGCAATGTACAAAGGAATTAACTTACAAAATCTTCTGAATGAATTTCCAGAACTGAGTCGCTACACCTCAATTGCGCCTACAGTTCCAGAGATTGAACCTATTACACAAGAACTTGCAGATGCTACGTTGGAAAGCCTTGAAGTGCATGAAGGATATGTGAAGTATGATATTGTTGGATATGACAGACACGGCGTAGTCGCTGTAGACACTTCACCTTGGAGAGCGTTTGAACATATCGAAAGACTTGAACACATCTGCAAGATTGTATTGGCTGCAAAATGATAGACGTTGAGACTCTTGTAGAAATCGCAAAGGAAGTTGAAGGAAAAGATCACATTGACTGGAAGAACCTTGCAATTGATAAAGATGCCGCGTATCGATTAGTCGCTTTAAGCGTGATTGAAATGCAGTCTCAGTTAGACTATGAGGTAGTTCTCGCAACGATGACAAATCTTATTGTAGAGAACATGGTCTTAAACATAAAACTTTTACGTATGACATCGAGTGAAGAATAATATATCATGTTTGAATCAATCATCTATAACTCTAGTGGTGACTCAGTAAGAAGCTTCTCTATCAATGATGACATTGAATATGTTGGTGGAAGAGTGCATAAAGGAAAAAAATGTTACTATAAAGGAGTTGGTGTACCTTATAGAAGTCACTTCATGAAAGAAGAGTCAATAAGTCATGACTACACCGTATCAAGTTCTGCCCACGGCAACGTTTTTTATGCTGGTCATGTCGTAAGTAAAAAAAACTTTATCAATAAAAAAGGAATATTCCTAGAACCATACCAACCGTTCTTTCCAGATGCAATTGGTTCATGCAGCATAAAAGAAGGTCCATTAGTTATGAACTCTGTTGTGTTTGAAAGATCTTCTGTTGAGATCTTTGACTGCATTGAGATAGACGTAGGCGATTATGAAGACAGACAGTTTTATTATGAGCTTGACTACAAGTGTAAGAGAAAAACATATCTTAACGAAGGTGATCCTTATAAGTTAACTGAACTCTTAAACTATATGATTGTCAATGACTGGAACTTCTTATGGGACAAAGCAACTATCAAGGACGTGTCACTCGATGGAAGAGTCACGGATGTAGCCGACCTGTTTATTTCAGAGAAGATGAGTCATAAGCTTGGATCGATCTATTCCGTGCTCTATAGTCTAAGTTACTTTGATCAAAAAAAGTTTCTAGAGTTTTTAAGAGTTAACGACTTAAAGCATGAAGACGCAAGGTGGTTTGTGTTTAACGCAATCAAGCTTTTAGCGAGAAACGGAGTCGATGTAACAGAACTGAATCCAAGCGACTTAAGCACGCAAAATTATAAAGATCTCATCATTCGCTACATCGTTTCAGGTAAGAACTGTGCATACTGTTCGTGTGATCTCTTTATGGATAACGGTGACACCGTTAAAGATAAATACATAGAGAAAACAAAAAAAGAAATTAGATACTAAAGTGACTCCACAAGAAATATTTGACTATAAACTTAAGTGGCGACCAGGTTATAAGGTTGATGTACATAGCGATCTCGATGTAAGATGCAAAGACTGGTGCAGGAGACGTCTTAACAGGTGGGAATGGAGCATGGACACTTATACTGATGTGTATAGTCATTCTTTTTATTTTGAGCATCAAGAACACGCTGATGAATTTCAATCGGAGTTTGACAACTAGATTTACTATCAAGGGGATAAAGCTTATGGCGAATGAGCATGATAAACTACTACACTCACTGCGTAGATACGCTGATAGGACATACGTAAAAAAGCAAGTAAACATTGCTCAAAGATATGGAATAAAAACAGATCACCCGAACAGATACAGGAAAGTAAGTTCAATGGACTGCGGAAATCCAAGATGTCCAGTGTGTGGAAATCCACGTAGGTTATACAAGCAGCTCAGTCATCAAGAAAAAAAACTTTTTCAGAAAGAACTACAGAATATCGATGAATATAAGGAAGAGACTAAAAACTATTCTGGAAGAAACATTGCTTTTACCAGTCACTTTAGTCTCTTATAGCTTGTGTGTTTTTAAAAAAATTATCAGGCGATACCGATGATTCTGTGGTATAATACTATAACGGCATGAAAAAGATTTGGAAAATATGGCAGTACGCCATCGGTTCGTTTGATGATGAAACTACAAAACCTTATGACACAAAAGTAGCTATCATACGTACTTTTTGGGTATTACTTCACATCACTACGTGTCTCTTTATTATTATTGGCAACGGAAGATCTTTAGGACTTTGGTAATGACTTTTGAATTTCTCAACGCAATTAACTACACAAAAGAAAACTTAATCACAGACGATATTACAGAAAAAGCTTACAACAGCTTTATCATTAATCGATCTCTATCATACTTTCCAGACTCAGTTCTCGCGGCAAATGAGATGAACTTTAATCATCATCTGGATAATAAGCTTCAAAGTGACTTTCTTATAAATATTCTTCGTAAACGAAAGAGATTTTCAAAATGGAATAGAAAATCAAGAGACGGTGACGTTGAAGTGATCAAGGAATGTTATGGATATAGCGATATAAAAGCTAGACAAATAATAGATCTTCTCTCACCTGAACAACTACAAGAACTACATAAAAAGGTGAATAAAGGTGGAAGAAAGTAACTTAGTTGAATGGACGCCAGCAAGCATGCTGGAAGTCACCTTAAACGAGCCGGATGACTTTTTAAAGATCCGTGAAACACTTACAAGAATTGGTGTAGCTTCTCGAAAAGAAAAGAAGCTCTATCAGTCTTGTCACATCTTACACAAGCAGGGAAGATACTTTATAGTACACTTTAAAGAGCTCTTCATGCTTGATGGTAAGAAATCAAACCTAGAAGAAAACGATGTTGCAAGGCGCAACACTATCGCTATGCTCATGAGCGACTGGGGCCTGTTGACTATCGATAACAGGAGTGTGGCTCAACCCGTTGCACCAATAAGACAGATAAAGATCATTCCGTTTAAAGAGAAGGATGAATGGGAGTTGTGTCCCAAGTATAATATTGGAAATAAGTAGTTTACAGCGCGTAAAATCTGTGGTATAATATAAATACATTTTGGATGCTGCAGTGCAGGTCCATTTTTCTACAACCTTGCTAAACATAGGAGGTCATAATCATGACACATTTTAAACTACCGCGTTCTGCGTTCATTGGCTTCGATAACATCTTCGATGAGTTGGAGAGAATCACTTCAACGTCTGCCACAGATAATTATCCGCCACATAACATCGTCCGACATTCTGAAAATCATTACACACTCGAGCTTGCAGTTGTTGGATTTCAAGAAGAAGATCTTGAACTCAAGCAACAAGACGGCATCTTGTATGTAAACGGTACGAAGAAGACTCAGCCTAAAGGCGAGTACGTACATAAAGGAATTTCAGGACGTTCATTCAAGCGCTCCTTTAGACTGTCTGAACATGTAGAAGTAAAAGGAGCTGATCTAAGGGATGGGTTGCTCGTCATCAATCTAGAGAGGATCGTCCCAGAAGAGAAGCGTCCACGACTTATTCCTATCACTACTGATATCAGTAGTGTCTATAAATCGCTGGAGAACACACATGACACAAGTAATCAACTTCTTACAGAGGCTAAGACGTAAACTGTATTGCTTTTTTCTATCACTGGGAAAAGCAAAAGCAGCATCAGAATTAGCACGCTTAGGATACTATGATCAAGCAAGAGAAGTAATGCTCATTGACGATAAGAAGTGTTAATATAAATAAAAGTTGCCGGACCTTTTTAAAACCGGCACTTCACAACACACACACATAAGGAGAAGTAAAATGTTTTCACTTAAGTTCTATATCGATCAGTTTCAAAACTCTAAGAAGCTAGTCACTGATCAAGTCTATAAGAATCAGCCCGAGTTAAAAGAGGCTGCAGATAAGTGGGTCGATGCACAGACTCAGTTTGCTCAGATGTTGTTTGATAACACGATCACTGTATTAAAGTACAACGCTGATCAAGTTGCAACCATCACTAAGAGCATGGTAAAATAATGGAGATGATCATGAAGAATCCCTTTGAAATTCGCCAAGAAGTTTTAAAGATGGCGAAAGACTACATGGACCAGCAATGGCAAACTAACGTAGAGTTCACTCGTCAGATGTTTGAGATGAACAAGAAGACAGCTGAAGAGATGCAAGAAGCGCTTAAGCCATACACTATGGACGCACTCATGGAAAAAGCTCAAGAGATGTATTCTTTCGTTACTAAACGCGACTAAAGACAGGGGCTTAGGCCCCTGTTTACTTTCTGTTATTTTTGTGGTATAATATTCTTTATGTCATTTTACACGTCTGTTTTTCGTTATGGTAACTCTATCATGTATCGCGGTTATGATGGAGCTGGTCATAGATATCAGCGCAAAGAACCTTTTCAACCTACGTTCTTTGTCCCTTCACAAAAAGATGTTGGATGGAAAGGTCTTGACGGAGTTCAAGTGAGCGCTGTCAAGATGGACGGCATGCGTGAAGCAAAGGAATGGCTTGAAAAGTATAAAGACGTATATGGGTTTAACATCTATGGTAATCCAAACTTTATTCATCAGTACATCACTGAAAAGTTTCCAAGTGACATTAAGTTCGAGCGTGATCAGATCAACGTAACAACTATTGATATTGAGGTTGACTACAATGACGGGTTCCCTGAACCAAGCAAAGCTGAAAACGAAATACTCGCAATCACTGTCAAGAACAACATTGACGGTGTGTACTATGTCTGGGGTTATGGCGACTATAACATTGATGAAGCTCTGATCAAGCCAGTGCGTTATGTTAAGTGCAAGGACGAGTACAACTTACTTAAGTTTTTTCTAGAGCACTGGTCGAGCGAAAAGTTTTCTCCAGACGTCGTTACTGGCTGGAACTGTAGATTCTTTGACGTTCCGTATCTCATCAATCGCACGGCAAAAGTTTTAGGCCTCGACGCAATCAAGAAGTTTTCTCCCTGGGGCATGGTCAACTATCGCAAGGTAAGTCGGCGAGGAAAAGAAGATGAATCATACACGATTGAAGGTATTCAGATCCTTGATTATCTTGAACTCTTTCAGAAGTTTGGATACTCCTATGGTGCGCAAGAATCATACAAGTTGAATCACATAGCGTATGTAGTTCTCGGTGAACGTAAGTTATCTTTTGAAGAGTCTGGCTCTCTTAAGAACTTGTATAAGGATGACTTTCAAAAGTACATTGACTATAACATGAAAGATGTTCAGCTCGTTGATCGCCTTGAAGATAAGATGGGTCTGATTACTCTTGCAATGACAATCGCTTATAAAGGTGGAGTCAACTACACTGATACGTTTGGAGTCACCGCGATATGGGAATCAATCATCTATCGCAAGCTCAAATCACAAAGAGTTGTTCCTCCGATCAAAGAAAACGACAGTCATAAGACGGCGTTTGCAGGAGGATATGTAAAGGATCCTCAAGTTGGAATGCATGAATGGGTAGTGTCTTTCGATCTCAATTCTCTCTATCCAAACATCATTGTTCAATATAACATGTCGCCTGAAACAATCACGACTAAGTTTGTTAAGTCTGGCGTAGAGTACTACTTAGATGGAAATAAAGCTGAAGTTGATTCATACGCAGCAGCAGCAAACGGATCTACCTACTATAAAGAATATCAGGGTGTTGTGCCTGGAATCATCGTAGACTACTATGATGAGAGGTCTGCAACAAAGAAACTAATGCTTGCGTCTCAGCAAGAGTATGAAAAGAACAAGACGTATGAACTCGAAAAAGAAATTAATCGGCTTGAGAACACGCAGATGGCTCTTAAGATTCTTCTTAACAGTCTTTACGGTGCTCTTGGTAATCAGTACTTTAGGTACTTTGATATTCGTCTTGCTGAAGGCGTTACACTGACTGGTCAGTTGACGATTCAGTGGGCGGAGAAGGCGATCAACAAAGAGATGAACAAGATCCTTAAGACTAAGGACAAGGACTATGTGATCGCTATTGATACCGATTCACTATACGTAAACTTTGGTCCTATTGTTGATACGATCGTATGGAAGCCAAACGATTCTTTAGAAAAGAAAGTTGCATTTCTTGATAAGATATGTCGTGATCACTTTGAACCTATTCTCGAAAAGTCTTATGAAGAGCTCTTTAAAAACATGAACGCCTACTCGAATCGCATGACTATGAAGCGAGAAGTCATTGCCGATCGTGGTATATGGACTGCGAAGAAGAGGTATATTCTTAACGTGCATAACTCAGAAGGCGTGCAGTACGCTCAACCGAAGTTAAAGATTATGGGTATTGAAGCCATCAAGTCTTCCACGCCTGAAGTTGTTCGTGATAAGTTTAAAGATGCGTTTAAGATTATTATTGAAGGTGATGAAGAGAAGACTCGAAAGTTTATCAATGACTTTAAGGCTGAGTTCAAGAGTCTTCCTCCTGAAGATGTTTCATTTCCTCGATCAGTGACTAACATCACCGAGTGGTCAGACAGAAAGACGATCTATAAGAAAGCTACGCCGATTCACGTTCGCGGCGCTCTTCTCTATAATCGATACGCAAAAGAAAACGGACTGACAAAAAAGTATGAGCTGATAAACAACGGAGATAAGATCAAGTTCACTTACTTGAAAATGCCTAACACGATCAAAGAAAATGTCATATCTTTTCCTGATCACTTACCGAAAGAGTTAGGCCTACACCGATACGTTGACTATGACCTGCAGTTTGAAAAGACTTTTCTCGAACCACTGCAGTTTATCTTAGATGCAGTTGGTTGGAAGTTAGAAGATCAAATGACTCTTGAAGAATTTTTTGCTTAGTATGTACAAACCACATAAAGTGTGGTATAATTATCAGTGTTGAAAGGAAGATATGATAATGAACACGTGGTTTGATGATATGAAGCAGATGCATGATAAGTATAAGCTTTCGCAGTGGATGAGTGAAGTAAGATTCTCTGACAAAGAAAAGCTGAAGAAGTTTCTTGAGTTTCGCATGAATTTCTTAAAAGAAGAGTATGAAGAAACTCAGAAAGCCTATAAAGAAAAAGATGCGGAAGAAGTCATTGACGGACTGATTGATCTGTGCGTTATTGCTATTGGAACGCTTGAAGCGTTTGGTGTTGATGCAGATAAAGCTTGGAACGAGGTCTATCGAGCAAACATGAAAAAAGAGGTTGGAGTAAAAGCAGAGAGGCCTAATCCTCTCGGTCTACCTGACTTGATTAAGCCAGAAGGATGGAAAGCTCCGAGTCACAAGGAGAATCATGGTTATCTCCCTGACGCGCTTTAAGAGCATCTTTGATAACAAGACTCACAACTCACTGCAGTTTGAGTCTTTTTCTCACTTCGAGCTCGCTCTCCACGCGCTGTCAGAAAAAACCTGTGCAACAAAAAAAGATGCTTACTTGATATCACCGGCAACATATATTGAAAACACTACAAGAGCAAATAAGAACGTAGTCGAGTGGAGTGGATGGACGGCGGTTGACGTCGATGACTATGAATTTAATGGAGATTTAAAAGATGGATTACGTTCTCGGTTTGGCGAGTGGCATTATGTTTGTTATAGTACTGCTAGCAGTACTGAGGATAGGCCAAAGTTTAGACTTGTCTTTCCACTTACTCGAACTGTACCAAAAGATGAGATCAAGCACTTTTGGTTCGCTCTCAACTCTGAACTTGGCTCAATCGGAGATAGACAGACTAAAGACCTCAGCAGAATGTATTACATTCCTGCGAAATACGCTGGCGCTTACAACTTTTTCTTTGTTAATCGCGGTGAGTTCCTTAGCGTGGATTCTTTATGCTCAAAGTGGCACTATGATAATCGATCAGATAGAGCCAATTTTATCGACAGACTGCCCGACGAATGGCAGCGACAGCTCGTGGAACACAGAAAATCACAGCTTGAAAATACAACGTTCCATTGGTCAGGATATAGAGACTGTCCCTTTTGGCCAAAAAACTTAGCTTCAGAGTATCAGACTTTAAACAATACGGGTTGGTATCACAAGATGTATCAGATCATGGTTGCAGTTGCAAGCAAAGCTGTGAAGAATCAGTATCCTATCACGGCAGATGAGATCACTGTCTTGTGTCGTGAGTTTGACACTGACACTGGAAACTGGTATGAAAATCGTCCAATGAATAAGGAGGCTGATCGTGCACTCGAGTTTGTCTACAGAAATTTGTAAGTTCAATGCAAGAGACATTGATCCCGTAGCTCTAAAGGAAAGAGCTAAGGAAGAGGCTGATCAGATCTTCAAGCGCAATAAGAGCAAGAGATCTTATCAAGAGATACTAGCTCACTGCATGTTAGGCCATGCGGCTGAGATCAACTTGCTAAAGTGCGGTTACATTGATAATCCAGAAAAGTATATGGACGTAAAAGAGCCAGATGGCACGACCGTAGACGTTAAGGTGATCACAAAGAGAGGTCCAGAATACGTCAATAAAGCTCTCAAAAACACGATTGAGAGGTGTATCTTAAGCAAGCTTCAATACAACTTCGCTGACAAAGTTTACATATATACTTTTGATCAGAGAACAGAGGACTACGAGATGATCGGTATCTACGAGTGGAACTCTTCTAAAAGAGAATTTTTGCTGTGTACAAACGGACAAGAATAGTGTATAATAGTAATTGTGATTGCAAAATAAGAAGGTATTTGTATGAGAGAATCGATTAAAGTTTTACAAGAGTGTGCTGAACTGCAAGATAAGAAGTCGCGTGACTATCAGAACCCCAATTCACGAATCAAGCAGGCTGACTATTATCCTCGCGGTGTGTCAACTATCTTAGACACAGTGAATGCAAAAGTTTTACGAATGTGGTCAGTCATCGAAGCGATGGAAAACGACCCAAGCTATAAGCCTAACTTTGAATCAATCGAAGATAGTGCAAAAGACATCATCAACTATTGCTCTTTCATCGTAGCATACTGCCGAGGTAAGATTCCAGGTCAAGATCCAAATAAAGATTTTCTCAATCGTGAAGTAAAAGTCTCTGTGAAGGAAGAAAAAGATGAAGTTTAAGATGGCGATTGTCGGTCACGGCTTTGTAGGTAAGGCCGTTGACTATGGGTTCAGTCATCATAACGTAGAAAAGACAATCATTGATCCGATCTATGATACTACGATTGATGATATACCAAACGATGTTGAACTCATTTTTATCTGCGTTCCAACTCCGTTTGGAAACTTCAATATCTTTCGACAAGTGATGAAAGATCTTGATGACAGAAGCTTCTTAAACAACAGCGTTGTTGCAATCAAGTCAACCGTTCCACCTAACGTCTTGCAGGAATTTAAAGACACTGCGGTTGTCTATAATCCTGAATTCTTAACGGAAAAGTTTGCAAGTGAAGACTTTATTAATCCTCCTATGCACGTCTTTGGAGGAGACTTAGAAAAAGCTAGTGTTCTTGAAATGTATTACAACGAGTATAGCCTGTGTAGTCCAGCGCCTGCTTTTAAAGTTTCAATTGAAGAAGCGTCAATCATTAAGTACACGATCAATTCCTTCCTTGCTACAAAGGTGATGTTCTTTAATCAGATCTTTCAAGTCTGTGAAGACAATGGGTTTGACTTCAATAAGATTACAAATGCGGTTGGAGCAGAACCTCGAGTTGGAAAGAGCCATACAAAAGTGCCTGGGTTTGATGGTAAGCTTGGATTCGGTGGAGCTTGCTTTCCTAAAGACACAAAGGCGTTTATCGACTACAGTGATAGGTTGTCTGTGTTGCGTGCAGTAGTTGATGCAAACAACAAGGTTCGCTCAAGTTATGATCTAGATGATAGAGAAAAAGTTCAAGGTGTAGTTTACAAAACGGCATAAACGGAGTATAATATAGTTATGAACATTTATATGAGAGTAAAAAACATTCGTGGTCATTTTATCGATGCATTAAACAACAAAGAGTTTGTTACTGATCGCACCGGTCAAAAGACCATTGAACTTCTTGGCGCATCCTTCATTGCAGATGAGGATGCAATCTTTGGAACTCCAAACTTATCCTACATATCGCGTGAACTTCAGTGGTATGAGTCTCAATCGACTAACATCAAAGACATCGACATTAATCCGCCTAAAGCGTGGGTAGCGACTGCAAACGAGCACGGTGAGATCAACTCAAACTATGGTTTGCTTATCCACTCTGAGAAGTATCACAATCAGTTTAATCATGCAATGCATGAACTAGTCAAGAACCCAGACTCTCGTCGAGCCACTGTCATCTATAATCGTCCATCCATCTGGCTCGAGTACAACGAGAATGGAAAGAACGACTTCATCTGCACTAACGCAGTCACTTACTATATTCGAGACAATAAAGTTCACTGTGTAGTTCAGATGCGATCAAACGATGTAGTCTTTGGCTACAAGAACGATTACGCATGGCAGCTCCACACGCTGCACTCCGCAGCTTACGTTTTAGGTAAGAGAATTGGAACAATCACTGGGCAGGTTCAGAACCTTCATGTCTATGAGCGGCACTTTGATCTCGTGAAACATGTAGAAGAGCCTGTTCCATCAATTCAAAAAAGCATAGATGAAGCCACTCCGCGT
>Ga0099848_1000864_pt1 | contig 14150 bp, 15 predicted proteins | sample CB_VirMetaG_3_FD_78179 | JGI IMG/M metagenome (GOLD analysis project Ga0099848, IMG submission 78179) | Freshwater to marine saline gradient viral communities from Chesapeake Bay - CB_1508_1S Viral MetaG | ecosystem: Environmental > Aquatic > Marine > Coastal | place: USA: Chesapeake Bay... | reverse complement strand
CACATGATGCAGTATTACATGATCCTCCACTTACAGTAGAGCGATAATCCGAAGCAGTATTATATTCTCCTCCGCCAACAGTTGCTTGTCCTCCTGATGAGATATTACAATAGCCTCCGCTGACAGTTGAACGATAGCAAGATGCAGTATTACACTGTCCGCCTCCAATAAATGAGGCTAGGCCTGACGCGGTATTACGATAGCCTCCGCTGACGGTTGAAATAGCATACCCAGATGCAGTGTTATTTGAACCGCCTCCAACAAATGAAGCTTGACTGGATGAGATATTACAGTAGCCTCCACCAACAAATGAACCTTGATTGGATGAAGTGTTAAGCAGGCCTCCGCCAACGAATGAACCGTTCCCGCTTGTATTATTGCACTGTCCTCCTCCGATTGTTGATGGATAGCCTCCAGATGCAGTATTGCCACCACCGCCTCCAATAAATGAACCATCTCCTACTGCGTTATTATTGACACCGCCACTAACTGTCGATCCTATGCCAGATGCAGTATTAGCATAGCCTCCGCTGACAGTTGAGGGGTAAAGTCCAGATGCGGTATTGCAGTAACCGCCACTAACTGTTGAACCATTACCAGATGCAGTATTACAGTATCCACCGCTAACCGTAGAGCTTATACCTGTTGAACTATTTGATTTACCAAAAGCTATTGAATCATTGCAGCTCGCCGTATTTCCTTGTCCTATTGCTACTGCATTTGTCCCGGTCACGGTGTTACCTGTAGGAGAGCTTGGATTTTCGTCATATAACTCTAGAGAGATAGATCCTCCGCCTCCCGTTGTTAAACTGAATATGTCTCCATTTTCATCGGTAAAATATAAGTCTTGAGTAGTTGGAGTAGAAGCTGTAGCCAGAAGAGGGTTACCTAGCCATACAATTCCAGTTCCTGCCCCAGGAGTAGCTGGAATTCCAGGACTTCCGACCTGTTGAATTAGGGTTAAGTCATAGGAAGGTCCACCCTCAGTAAGACTGACCCAGCCTCTGCCATCTAGATATCCAATAAAATCTTCCCCAAACTCAGGTTTTTGATTTTGAACCCCAGTATAGATAATTTCACCAGGAACTCCCTCATTTGGCCAGTCTGGAAAATCAGTTAGTCGTTGACGCTGAGTCTCAGCTACTTTAACTAGAATTTCCTGGCCTTCGGCCCTACCTAGAGAATCAATAGTAAATGTTGGAACCCCGTTTATGCTAAATGTTAGAGTGTCAGCAATATCAACATAGTTAAATGTTCCCCGGTTAACCGTGATTGAGTTTAAAACTTCATCGTACTTAATCTTACTTAGAAATTCTAAATTGGCATCTGCTATGCCTTTGAAATTTAGATTAGTAACATCTACAATTGAAGTTAAACTAGAGCTGCTGAGTTTTCTGACATTATTCAGATTGTTATAGATCGCCATCTAGTATTCTTCTATTTTTATTTATTTATTTTGAATATCGGACGAAAGTTAATCAATCAGGGATTAATCACATCCGTATCCGAATCTAGAGTCGATCCAATCTTAAATTTACCCCGATTGACTAGGCATGACTTTAAGTGAGCACCGATCATGTCCCTTGGATCGTTATCTATATAACTGTTTGAGATCCGATTGTCAGTTGAATGATATTTGCATTCGATTATCTTAGAATTCTTAATATAGTTAGATTCCATGATGTCACATCCCTGAATTTTTGAATTCCGGATCGTACATCCGCTAAATAGGCAGTTCTTAGCATCGGCTTCAACTGTGCAGTTATAGAATTCTACACCTTCAATAACTACGTTTTTGCTGATCTTGGCCCCTTTTATCTGTAGAACCTTTCTCATGTTGTCCCAATTGATGTCTGCCTCGCTAACTGATCCAAATACTACTAGATCAAATATCTTATCCCTAAACGAATTATAATTTGACTCTATCAAATAGTCAGTAGACTTAAGATCATAATATAGATTTATATTCGGATAATTAGACTTTAAATTAAGAGGGGTTTTGGTGCTATATGTAACCTTTCGGTACTCCTCAATCATTTTCTCCAGATTTCTTCTCTCCTCTACCGTGTATGAAAAATTATCGGAAAGGGTCTCGTAAATTCTGGAAATCACCTGATTTATCGTCTCAACTGCCTCCCTCTTCTTCTTGTGATAGTCCTTTCCGCCAATATATCTTATCTCTAGGACCCCTTCATTCAGGTGACTGAAGCTAGATCCAAAGAATTCTGATTCCGGAAAATTAAAATCTCTTACATTCACTCTTTCTAGAATAGAATTTGAAATATAGGTATCGTATGGATTTTTAGAATGAAAATAGAAATAATTGCTCTGTGGTATTTTAGATCTTTCGGTGTCCTTAGTATTCCACATGTCAAGTATTCGACTCTCGTCCAGTCCGATTAGATACTTAAATTTATTCATAGATGGTATTCCAGAAGCCAGATTAAGCTCCCTATCATTCATTGAAATTCCAATCTTCATTTCGCATCGATCGTCCGTATATCCAAATGATTCTATGATGTTCATGGTTTGAAGCATAAGTCTTATTCCTTCGTGATATGGAATAAGGCCAGTCTCAAAAATAAAAGTTTTAGAGCTATGAGAATATTTATTAGAGAGCTTAAAAATGCTTGAACTTGGTCGAAAGGATTCATTTACTCCCTTAAACCACTTGACAGTCTTTCCTGTGTTCTTAGAAAGCTTTGACGCCATGTCCCGTCTTCTGACTGGCGACTTAAACTCAACATTAAGAGATATGCTAGAGTCCTTATAGAGTTGAGATTTATCCAGGTCTAAGTACATATAGATAGTTTTCTTATTTAATTTATTTATTTAGGATCCAGCGCGACAAAAACAGCAGTGATCCGGTTGAGATTTTATCAGTATAAATAATCTAAATAGATCCAATAGATGGCAGAATCATTCTCGAACTATCGAATACTTAAGTCGTTTAAGGCAACAATTCAGGACATTGCCCTAGACAGCATACAATATTTGACTACAAAATTTAACCAGAGCAGATCGGTGTTTACGGCAGCATCCCCGTTCGGTCAGATCCTAATTGTAGTTGAGAACCTGACGCAGCTCGTATTCTATTATATTGAAGATGCGATAACTGAGCTTAACATCAATGAAGCGACCCGAATAACTTCAGTCTATTCACTCGCAAGTCTCTCTGGACATAATCCCAGTCGAGCAATGTCTGCGATCGGAGAGATCTCTTTAAGAATCAATGAGAACGCTGAAGAAATTCCAGTAGACAAGGTCATAATTCCAAACATGTCAAGACTGACTAACCGAAATACCGGACTGACCTACATATTGGACCTGCCGCAGGACGAGATCAAGTTTTCCCTTCTAGGAAACGACGATGGCGTTAAGATTCAGATCAGACAGGGTATCATAGAAACCCAGACTGTGTCAGCAAGGGGAATTCCGTTAGAGAGCTTCTCAATTGGCAGTCCTCAAAACTTCTTCATCGATAACTTCTATGTAAATGTATACGTAAACGGTGAAAAGTGGACCCGGTATGAATCAATGTTGGATATTCCTCTCAATGAGAAAGGATATTTCACTAAAACCGGAATCACATCAGGGCTCGACATATATTTTGGAAATACTTTCTACGGAAAGATTCCATCCCAAGGCTCCGATATTGTAGTAGAATATCTAGTAACAGAGGGACCGGGTGGAAACATAAGAACTGGGGATCCTAAAACAGTTAAATTTGAGTTTGAGGACACAGGCTTTACGATTAACGGGGACGAGATTGACCTAAATGAATACGTCACAATAACGACAGAGCAGGCTCCGTTTTTTGGAGCAAATCCAGAGTCATCTGACCTAACTCGATTGATTGCCCCTAATCACTCAAAAAGCTTTGCTCTAGTTAATCCAGATCACTATGAAATTGTGCTAAGAAGACTGGGAATATTTTCTTTAATATCGGTTTACCTAGATCCTTTAGACGATAGGATGCTTAATCTGTTCCTTATTCCAAACATACAGAAGAGCTTCTCCAATTCTCAAGACTACTTTGGAGCAGACCTGGATATATTTAGAATGAGTGAATATCAAAAGACCCAGCTCTTAAGATACCTTGAAAAATCTGGAAGTAAACTGATCTCAACTGATATTAAGATCGTAGATCCGATAGTTAGCAGATACGTGATTAATTTAAGTATGATTGCATTCGACGATGTATCAACTGATATTATAAAACGGGATGTGCTAAATGCAATTGGATCCTATTTTACTCTTAACACACGTAGAAATCGAATACCTAAGAGTGATCTAATTAAAATAGTAGAAGAAATAAATGGAGTCGATTCAGTGGCTATTACTCTAGTATCTGAAAAGAACGAAATCTCTAAGATTGCCAATCCTAACGCGGCAACAGTAGGATTGGACGAATATAATGATATTATAATACTGGAAAGGGAGCTTCCTCTAGTGAGAGGAGGATTTAGGGACCGATACGGTAATGAATACGTCGAAGGAATATCTGAAGATTCCCTTGGCGCAGTGAACATTCGAATCTCCGATATTGTTCCACGACCTAAAATAAAATAGAATAGAATAATGTTAAAAGACAGCATATATCGACCTATATACGAACGCCGAGAAAAGAGGCTGCATTTAGGATATAACTACAGGGATAACATAATGAAAAATACTCTCTCGAACCAGCTGTTCGACGTAAATTCAACCCTGGACAAATTCATAAAGAATATAAACGATACTGTATATCAATGGATTGAATCTGTTAAGATGATTAAAACCTATGCAAATCCAGCAGTAGATAAGAATGAAAACAAACTTAATTAATGTCAGGCGGAAAACTAAGCAAAGAAAATAGAAAACAACTTAAGAACGAAATTGAAAACCTATTAAGCACAATAAGCTCTGATCAAAACGAGGACATGTTAATCGACAATCAACTGGCAGATGAGCTAAAGGCAGAGAGTCCTTTTGATTTTGAACTAATGAGCGACCAGTTTACTGAAAAGGCCAGGAGCATAACAGATTCCCTATTCAAGAATTTTGTCGATATTGGAATATTTGAGAAGAACGATTATGCTAAACACAAGAAGGAACTGGATACGATTAACATTTCCAACCTGTTCTTTCAGCTTAAGACTCTTAAGATTGCCATCATGAAAGTGATGGAGGAGATTTCGTCAGGTAATACCCATCCTAGACTGCTAGAGGTAATGGGTCAGCTCCAGGACAAAATGGCAAACATCACAAAGACCCAGGCCAATTACATTCTCTTTCTAGAGGATACTTATAAGAAGCTCAATAGCGAACTTCCTGTTAATCCAGATAGCACTCAGGTTGAATCCTCATCATCTGAGGGTAGATTTTTCGTGTCAGTTGGAACTAAAAATGTAATCGAGAGCCTGCCTGAATCTGATCTGACTGACGATTTTGAGGACGCAAGTCTAATTGATCCAAGAAACAAGGCAAATCTGCTTAAAGATACAGATCTTGACGTATCAGTAGGGGATAACCCTGAGGGTGATGATTACATCGATTTAACTGAAATAATATAATTTATGAAGGATATAATGTCATCTACAGGTGGATTTTCGTCCACTCGAATATCAGCAATTGGTGGAGATCCAAAGGAGAATAACTACATCTGGACTACTGAAAGGATCGATCAATTAATCGATGACATTAACAATGGTGTAAAGGACATTAGAAAACTTGGGATGTCTCCTTTTAAAGATAATGACATCAATCTTAGGCGTGAAAATCTGCCATTTGAGTATACCCCAGAAGAGATAGAAGAGCTGTCTAAGTGCAAGGCGAGCGTGATGTATTTTGCTCTTAATTATTGTGTAATAACAACGCCCAAAGGAAGATTAATATTAAAGGATGCAGGTGGACTAAGGGACTTTCAGGAGCAGATTCTAAAGGCGTATAAAGAGAATCCTCTAAACATATTAATGGCCAGCAGGCAAACGGGCAAGACGGTTACATCCGCGATATTTATGCTCTGGTTTTTACTATTTCACCCTGAAAAAACGGCTCTTTGTGTGGCAGATAATTTTACAACTACTAAAGAGCTTATAGATAAATTTAGAATTGCATTAGAAGGCCTGCCTTTTTTCATGAAGCCTGGAATTGACACAATCAATCAAAGTAACGTAAAATTCGACTCTAATAGCAGGCTAGTAGGTAGAACCACAACCAAGAAGTCAGGTATCGGTTTAACCGTTAATCTATTATACATCGATGAGTTTGCTCACATCAACGAGGCAAATCTAGATGAATTTTATCGAGCAATCTTTCCAACTGTCACTGCTGACCCTAATGGTAAGATCATAATTACCTCCACTCCAAATGGAAAGAATAAATTCTGGGAAATATGGAAAGACGCTGTCAATAGGAGCTCTAGCTTCTATCCTCTTAGAGTGGATTGGTGGCAAATTAAAGGTCGAGACGAAGAGTGGAAGAAAAAGAAGATAGCCGATCTTGGATCAGTCGAAGATTTTAATCAGGAGTATGGTTTGCAGTTCTATTCTTCAGACAAGCTTCTTCTTAATTCTAGAGATCTTAAGAAGCTAGACATCATCAAACAGGAATATGTTAACTGTAATTTAATATTGGACGAAGAACTCTCTAAATTTAATGATTTTATATTCTTTCATAAAAAGTATCAAAACTGGACAGTCGATGATTTTAGATCAGATGAATCAAATTATGTATTCAGCATAGACACTGCGGATGGTATCGGAGGAGATTATTCGGTTTTGAACATATACAAAGTAATTGCCCTACCAGTCAAAGAACTTCTTCGAAAGAAAGAGATCATAAAGAACGAGACTGACACGATATCCCTAGTTCAGGTTGGTTATTTAAGATCGAATCAAATCGACATAAACGAGTTCACAATTGCATGTGAGTATATAATATACAACATCTTTAATGTCGACCAAACTCGAATAGTATTAGAATTGAATCACAAGGGTGACATCCTGTTGAACCAGTTTAGGGAGAATGATAGATATTGGCCAGGTCAGATAATTCACACCCTGCATACCCAGGCAGCTCAGACGCTTAAACCTGGTCTTAGGCTTGGACCTACTAATAAGATTAAGTACTGTGAGAAGTTTAAATATCTAGTTACTATAAATAGAATAATCCCTAACGATGAGTTTACAGTTAACGAGCTCGGATCTTTTGGAAAATCTAAAGGCGGATTATATCGAGGCCAAAACGGAAACGACGATCTTGCCATAACATCAGTGAACCTGTCTTCCCTATTCGAATCAAGTCAGTTTTGGGAAATTGCAGTGGAGACGTATGAAAGAGCCGGAGACGAATATGCAAAAGAGGTTGACGAAAAGATATTTAGTCTTAATAGAAAGGAGGGCAAGAACTCGATGTTTGATTTCGACGAGATAAGAAGAATGAACGAGACGAAGGGCCGCGGACAGGGTAAAATTAACCAAGGAAATGTATTTAATCTAGACACACTGGACAGAATAGAAAAAATAAAGAGTAAGTTTTTTAAATCTTAGCTCGATATTTAGTATATTAGCATTAGAATGAATCTTGTAAAAAATTAAACCAATGAAACGCCTATATTCTAAAGAAGGAGACACGCTAGATGACGTGTTTAGAGATAACGAATACGAGATCTATAACCAGGTGCTCCAATCAATTAAAGAGAATTACAAAGGACCTGTGAATCGCGCGATCGATGTGATTAGCATCTCGACTAAAGATATTGACTATTCAATCAGCTTAAATCAGGAAAAATTCATTCCAAGTCTTGAAAAATGTATCAAATTCTTTGAAGTTATCGAAGAATATGAAAAATGTCAAGAATGTCTAGATATTATAAAAGAACTTAAAAAAAATAAACAAGAAATAGAATATGGGATCAACTAAGAACTCGAACCGATTAGTAAATGAAAAAATACAGGAAATAGCAATAAAATTACATGAAAATACAATAACCGACCGACAAAGAAACCAATTAGCATCACTTATATATCCAAAACTTAGATACTACATCCTATCTATTTGCAAAAATGAAATAGACACAGAAGAGGCCCTTCAATGGTCCTTCAAAAGGGTATTTAATAATCTTGAAAAGTTCGATCCAAGTAGAGCCGGGTTTACCACTTGGGTATACAGTATAGCTAGAAATGAAACCCTTTTCTATCTCTATAAAAAGAAGAAGAATCCAATAGTTGCAGTAGATTGCCTATATGATACTAATATTTGCGAAGAAGTGAGCAGCGTGGAAGAAGAGATCGACGATCTCTACAACATAACGATACTCGAAATCTATAAAATAGAGGATCCGACACTGAAGGGAATAGCAATCGACAAAATGATAAACAACGAAAGGGTCAAAACTATCGCTCTTCGATACAACATCAACGAAAATACGATCAAAACTAAGCTTAGAAAAATAAGATCAGTCATTAAATCCAATGTTATAAACAATAATCCAAGATTCAAAGAATCTCTAAATCATCTATTTAAAATATGAAAGAACTAATAAATCAAATTAATCCCAAGAACGTAGTATCTGATATTCTTAGATTATATAAAATTCTAAGAAATAGGAAGAGATATTCTAAGATTCTAGATATTCTAAATGAAGAAGGTAAGCTCAAGGAGATAGGATTAAAGAAGGAAGGGGACAATCTCTATGTCGGAATAAATCTTAATCCGGAACTCTTGATATATAATGACGATACTCAAGAATCAGCTGAACTTAAATTAATATCCGGCAAGCTTAAAATCTACACCGATTTTTTGCAAAAGGAGGGAGTCCTAGATTCAGTGGTAGCTGACTATGACCGAATTAAGACAGATGACTACTATGGATATGTAGTTCAGATCAAATTCGACATGAAAGACTACTCTAATTCTAGATTTATATACTCTCTTTCCTATTTTCCAACCATTATAGCAATATTATCCATTATTGTTGGGGTCATACTAAGATAAATAATAAAAAGAAATAATAGAAATGAAATTTGTAGAAACTATTAAGAAATGGTCGTGGCAGATTCTAGCTGTCCTATTCTTCCTTCTATTTTTAGGAAAAGGGTGTACGTCATCTAAGATTGACAGGACAAATAAAAATATCGATGATATGCACGTTGAAATCGATTCTCTTAAAAACGAAATTGGAAAACTAAGAGACCAATCAATTACGGTAAAAGACCTGAAGAATGAGATGGAATTAGTTATGTTAGATTTTCTAATCTATGAAGACGATTTGGATCGAGGAAAAACAAGCCTGTCTCAAATAAAGAACAAGATTGAGGAAAATGACTAATTGGGTTAAAAATAATAGAAATCTTATCATCAGAAACACATTTCTGCTCCCGATATTATTAGTCGTAATAATGTCGATTAGCCATGTAGTAAGCTGGTACGATCTAGGAAATCCTTTAAGCTGGGCAATATATCTATCAATTGCAATAGAGGTATTTGCACTTGCTTCAGTATCTGCTGCCACTATAAAGGTGAATCGAGCATCGATCTGGTTTCTATTTGGGCTTGTAACGTTCATCCAGATTGTCGGTAACATCTTTTTTGAATACCGAGAGATGGATATAACAGATCCAAGCTTCTTATCATGGGTTGAATTAATTCAACCTTTCTTTGTTGATTGGTCAGTAATTGATCACCGCAGACTTTTGGCTATCGTACAAGGTGGAACTCTTCCTCTTATGTCACTAACTGCACTTCATTACTATATGAAATTTAAGGATCAGGAGGAATTAGAGGAATTAGACCCTCCTCCGGTAGATGAAGTCGAGCCTCAGGAGAATGAGACAGATGATTCAAACAAAGAGGAAGCAGAAGTTACGCCAGAAGAAGAGATTGAAGTTGAAGCCGAAAAGTCCACTGAGCCCGAAGAGGAATCTCAAGTTGAAGCTGAACCTCAGGTTGAACCTAAGGAAGAAGAAGCAGAGAAAGAACTGAAGTACAATCAAATTGAATTAAATAGAGCAATTCGAGTTTGGGAGCAAACCTATGGATCAACTGAAGGAGTATCGGAGTTCGCTATTATAGATAATTACAGAAATTCTATTAAAAATAAAAAGGCAGCTAATCAGGCTGCTGCTATAAAATCAGCTCAAGTAAATCCTAAGCTTAGGAGATAAAAAAAATAAAGTAAGAATGATACCTAAAATAAACAATATATGTGATTGCTGCGATTCGGATCAGTCGATTCTGCAGTTATTCAACGATCAATGCTTTAAGATCGTCGATGGAGCAGACACAAAGGGATCATTCTGTCTTTCAGATTTCGCATTTCCTTCTGATGGGTATAGATGCCTAGACATTAATTTGAATGTTTTAACAGGAGAAACCGTACTGTTTGATAATGAAATACTTACAGTAGGCTCGCCAAGTGTTACTCTTACTAAAGGAAACACATACGCTAGAGGTATTATGATTAAGATAACTTATCCTATAAATGATGATAATGGAGAGGAGATCTTGATAACTGATAAAAACGTAGAACTGTGGATAGAGGATGCTGCAACATTGACCTATAAGAGGCTTCCGCTCTATAATCTATTCATAATGTTCACTAATCCTAAATCAAATGACCCAGCTCAGTTGATAAATAGAATAAAGATAGTGAACCCAAACGAGTATAAAGTCAAAGTTACTGGCTTAATTATATACGGGGAAGCACAATAAACAAAATAAAGACCAATGAACGTTAACACACCAACTGAAATTTTTGAAATACACCCGGCATCTTTAGCAAGCCCTGAGCTTACCTACGAACCGGTTTGGATCAGCACTGATCGCAGGGTTTCAGATCCAAATAAGACAACTCTAAAATACGCACAGGTTGGAGGTCCAACTGCTGCTGATAAGATTGGTAATGCACACGGTCCGATATTTAGAATAGAGGTTCTAAGCGCAACTGCTAGTTATATAAAAATTTGGGGATTAGACAACGACGATACCAATGCTCCGGTTTATCCAGTCTCTAGATTTACGGCGGCTGGCGCAAATCCAATTCTAGACGTATGGTTGAAGAAGTTCGAATTCACAGATGTGAACGGCGACGCAGTTGCAGCCGGATCATATCAAGTTCTTGGACACAGAAGTAGACACTATCCTGCTGCATTCTAATGAGTAGACTTAATGAAAATATGACCCCGGCGATAACCGCATTCCAGAATAGGGACTATATGCGAGGAATTCCTTTCTATGGAGAAAAAGGAGATTTCAATTTCGTAGTAGGTAGAAGTCAATTTACCCCAGGGGTTTCAATTAAGTCTCTTCCTCTTAGCGATATGTCAAGAAAGGGCGATCCTGGAATTGGAGAGTTTGATAGAAATGTTAGCCTAATCAAACACTTTTATAAACCCGGAGATCGAGTTCGTGGTATCCTAGTAAACTCCCACCTCAAGTCAGATAACGGTAGGATGGTAGTTGGAAAGCTACATAAGGTCGAGATAAACAGAAGGGATAATACAATTAAAGTATTCATCAAAGATCCAGAATCTCTTGAAATTCAAGAAATATATGTTGATACTATGGAGAGATTATATGAATCCAGGGTTGGAATGGCCCTTAGCTTCTCAGAGTTTATTAACTCATAACTTATTCATTAATTTTACAAAACTATTATACCTGATTTAGGTATAAATTAAAAAAGAACATAATTATGGTCGAAAATATAGACGATCAAGATGGCTTGTCATATTTAGAGTCTCTAGACTCTGATAGTGGAATTAACCAGCCAGTTGATTTAAAACCGGCTCAAAGCGAAACGGTTGAAAAGAAGGAACCGGTCAAATCTCTTGGAAAAGCTAAAACATACGAGGAGAATGAGCTAAGTGGAGCTGAAGAATCTCCATGGAAAATATTAAATCTAGGCCTATTGCCTTCCCGTGGAATGTTTTATCCTGAAGGAGCAGAGTTATTAATTAGATCAGCGAAAACCAGAGAAATCAGACACTGGTCTACAATGGATGAACACGATCCGATCGACGTTGAGGAAAAAATAAACTTTGTTTTGAACTCATGTACCCGATTTAAGATTAAGGGAAATCCACAGCCTTTCAATTTCAATGATTTTGCAGTAGTAGATAGATATCATATCCTATTTAGAATATATGAGCTCACCTTTCCAAACCAGGAGAATAAGCTCATGGCGAATATTCGCTGTGAGAATCCAAAATGTAGGCACGTCAATAAAATTCAGGTAACCAGCAGAAATTTAAGCGGATTTGAAATACCGGAAAGCTACATGAGATGGTATAGTGAAGAAGAAAGATGCTTTGTTGTACCTTCTGAAAAACTTCAAGAGACTTTAAGATTCTACATTCCAACGTCCGGAATAAGCTCAATGCTTAAGAAGAGACGTAAAATTGATGAGTCAAGAGGATCTGAGTCAGACACTTCATTTTATTCTATGGCTCCGTATCTTCTTAGCAATTGGAGAACAACTAGACCTGAACATATTGCAGAGCTCAAGATAGAATCTAACTCTTGGAGCAATGATAAATTCAATGCAATTTACAGATTCACTGAAGATTTTAAAAAGGCATCCTTAAACCGGGCAAGCGGAGTTTGCGAAAAATGTAAGGAACCTATGGAGAGTCACATTTTTTTGGGAGGAAGCTTCACTGTTAAGGATATTTTCATTATTTCAGCTGGATTTGATGAACTTATTTAAGCTTAATGCTCAATTAGCGGTGAAGCTGGGTCAGTCCCTAGAAACTTTATACAACTTAGAATACCTAGAATACTCTCTTCTTCTTAATATAATAAATGAAGAGATCGAGGAGCATAATAATAAAATTGAGTCTGAGTCTAAAAAATCAGGCAGCGGACCTAGTGTGCCGTTGAAAGTCAATCTTCCTTCTCACTTAAAGCTTAAATAAATAATAAAAAACACAGGTTAAGTGAGCGAAAAATTAGCGGCATTTATAACTCTATATAAAGAAAAAGCTGCTTCTGATCTAGACAAAGCAAAGGATTCAGTAAAAAAAGCAGAAGACCGACTCGCCGAGTCAGAAGGGCTGTGGAAGGAGGTAAGAGATGAGGCTGAGAAATTAGGGATAGTAGACAAATTCCTATCTGCTTTTCCAGAGCCGGGCGGAAGCGTTAATATTACAATAGGGGGAGTTGGAGCAAATCCGGATTATACTGCGCTCTTCGAGTATGGAGATCCTTTAGCCGGACTTGTAAAAGATCTTACTAAGCTAAAGAATGCTAAGCAGCGTTTAGAGAATTCAAATAACAATCTCAGTCAAGCGGAGTCCCTATTAGAGGTTGAACCTGAAGACTATCTAAATAAATTAGGATCGGCAATATTTTCAGAAATGGCAGGAGCCTCTTCTGTTGGAGCAGAGTCTGCCCCAGGTTTGCTTGATTCTATATTTGAAAGCTATGACGACTACGAAGAAACCGTAGGATATGAATTAGATAGCATTGAAGGTCCTTCTGGCGTTAAAACAAGCGAGCAGGCTTACGAAGCTTTAAAGGAAAGATATGAATCTGGCTCTCTTACTAAAAAATCAGAAGGGGCAGCGGAGGCAGCGGAGCAGGCAATAAGGGAGGCTGAGGCTTCACCAATTAACGAGATTGAAGAAGGTTCAGAACCGTTAAGTGAAACTCAATCAGCTAGTCCTATAAACGTTCCAGAGGCTCCGGTTGAATCTGAATCAGTTTCGTCAGAAGTTACTGGAACTTCACCCGAGCTCAATCAGCCCTTGGTTTCAGATCAAATTGATTTAATTGCAAACGTTAACATCGAATCTGAATCCCCCGTAAATGTAGAAGAAGTTGAATCTGAAACTGCAGCTGAATCGCCTTTAAATGTAGAAGAAGTTGAATCTGAGCCCGCATCGGTCTCTTCAACTACAAACATGGATTTCTCAACTATGTCAGCTGAAGAGATAAGAAATTCGTTTCTGTCTGGAGATGTATTTGGATCAGTTAAGAATGAATTTAGCAACGTATTTGGAGAGAATACCGCAGTTCAGTCCCCTGTTAACGAAGCAGTTTCCGAGGAAAAACAGGAAGAGTCGGAAGAAATACCAGAAACTGAACAGTCGACTTCGTTTTCTTCGGTCATGAACACTGATTTCTCAACTATGTCAGCTGAAGAGATAAGAAATTCTTTTCTGTCT
>Ga0099848_1000863_pt1 | contig 14164 bp, 22 predicted proteins | sample CB_VirMetaG_3_FD_78179 | JGI IMG/M metagenome (GOLD analysis project Ga0099848, IMG submission 78179) | Freshwater to marine saline gradient viral communities from Chesapeake Bay - CB_1508_1S Viral MetaG | ecosystem: Environmental > Aquatic > Marine > Coastal | place: USA: Chesapeake Bay... | reverse complement strand
CGGTGAGGTCAGCCTTGACCTTGACATCGGTGGAGATGACAGCACACCCAACTTCGGCGACGCGCTGAACATTGAACTCGCTGACCTTGTGTTGGCTGAGAACGAGACGACGGAAGAGGCCGCTGAAAAGAAGGCCAAGCAGAAGTTGTCCGCAATGGAGAAAGCGAAACAGGCTCGCGAAGAACGGTTCGCCGAGTCCGCTGAAATCAAGGACAACCTCAACTCCGACATCAGCAAGGCGATGGCTGACGGAAAGCGACACGAAGACTTCGGCCCGTGGAACTTCCGCACCAAGACCTACGACATGGTTGCGCGCTCAACCGACCCCATCACAGGTGAGACATCCTACCACGAAGTCTCATCCGAGAAGGGCGACACTCGCGTTCGCGCCATCTTCAACCCAACGCTGGCGACGGCTGACAGCCCACTCGGTCATTGCTTGAACCGAGCCATCGGCCCGAACTTCGTTCCTGTTGAACACCCCGATGTCTTCCTTCCCATCATCCAAACGGTGCGCGGAATCAACGAAGCCAACGGCTGTGTCTACCAACTCAACGAAGGCGACAAGGTTGCTACGCTTGTGTCGGGTCAAGAACTCATCACTTGGGACGCGTTCTCTTTCAACAAGGGTGCGCGTGCAATGATTAACCTTGACTTGACGGGCTACTCAACCAAGACTCGCCAAGAGTCAGCAAAGGGACTGTCTGCCTTCGGGTATGTCAACCTCTCCGCCAACCGAATCAGCGACGCGCTTGTTGAGGAACAGGGTGGACACCGTGTTGGTGTCTCCATCATCAACTCCCACGATGGTAAGTCTGCGCTTCAAGCCTTCATGTCTGTGCTTCGCACCTACTGCGGCAACCTTGCCGCACGCGGTGGTGTTCAAGCCCTGCTCATGGCTGGCGACCGCACCAAGATTCGCCACATGGAAGGTGTTGTCTCGGAGTTTGACCCCGACCAGTTCGCGAGCCAACTCGGTGCGGCCATGCTTGAGTCGCACAAGAACATGGTTGCGATGCACATTCTGCGCCACCTCCCCATTGAAGCCAATGTGTTTGACAAGGTGATGACTTCCTTTGCTTCCCACCGTTTGGTTGCACAACCATCCCTCACCATTGAGGCTGGCGACATTGACCAAATCCCACGCGACGAGAAGGGCAACCTCATCGTCAACGCGGCGATGATGACGAAGGATGCTGTCAAGGTTGGACACGGCCACGCTTACAACGCCATGATGCAGGGTTGGATGAACCCCGACCTTGACTATGTGGCGATGGGTGAGAACGGTTCCGAACTTGACCGTCAGTCAGTCGGCACGATGTTCCACGCCGCGCAAGCATTGACGGGAACCATCACGCACAACCCAATCTTCTCCGACGGTAAGCGCGTTCTTCACGGACAGAAGCAGGGCATTGAGTTGCTCATGAAGAAGTCCGACACCGCCGCGAACCTCCTTGAAGACATTGCCTTTGGTGCTGTTGATGCTTACGCCGCGCACACCGGTCAACCTGTTGACGACCTCTCGGCGATGGGTCAATGGCTCGCTGACAACCCCGACCAGTTCAAGGTTCCTTACTCCAAGACGAAGGACGGAAAGAAAGTGATGACCCCCATCACCGAAATCCCCGCGTTCATGGACACTTGGAACTACAAGGTCAAGACCGTCGCGGTCAACAAGGCTTGAGCCAAGCGTGCTGATTGAATAACACGGCCACCCCAACAATCTACCCTGTTCGCGGTCAGGGAAAACAAAACCGCGTCTTTCTCAAGGGGGGAGCGCATGCATTGCATCCCACCTCGCACAGTCTTCCTTGTTTCACCTTGACTGATGCGCTCCCCCCACCTCCCCCTTGACAGATGGTTGCCTCATGGAATGATGACGCGCTATCCAAGACCGGTGATAACATGACCGACCAAAACGAAAACAGAAAAGAAGAAACGCCCTTTGACAGCCCCGACGACATCGTTGAGATTGTCTGCCCGAACTGCAATGAGACAGGACACATGGTGCAACACCAACAGGTGTGGCATCGTTATCCTATCGCTTACACCCGCAACGGTGGCATTGACTACAACGGTGGAGAGTCTACGAAAGAGTGGACTGGCGATGGAATGCATGACTGCCACATGTGTCTCAACTGCGAGACGGAGTTTACCTACGACGCGCTACTTGAAACCAAGCAAGCGATTGCACTCCAAGAAGAAAACAACGAAGGAGATGATGAATGATGACCGAAAAAACAATTGGAACAAAAGGTGTTGAGTGGATGCTCAACGCACAGAACGCAGAAACCACAACCGATGGCGAAAAACTGACACGCGCAGTTCAGCAAGTCATTGATGTTGACAACACAGACCGCGATGCTGTTCTCGCTGAACACATGGGTGCTGATGCGCTGACCGCATTGGCTACCCTCTACGGCGAAGAACCAATCCAGCGTGTGCAAGGCATTGCCTTCGTTGACGGACGACCCATCATGCTCGGCGACTGTCCCTGCAAAGGAAGCAAGTGCCGCGCCGCTTGGGGTGCTGTATGGGTTGCTCGCGACCTTGACATGGTAGGCCACCGAGGTAGCCTCAAGTCCCAACCCTGCGAGTCCATGCCCGCCACCGAGTTTGACCCAGCGACGGGGAACTTCCTCCGACCTGTCCCTCTCGGCATGAACCCCGATGAATGGTATCGCTACGAGCGTGCGCATTGGGGTGATGTCAACAAGGAAGACTTGACCGTGTTCATGAACGCGAGTGTTGCTACCGGTGAAGGACGCCAAGCCGATGATTGGGTGGTGGACAAATGAGCATCACACTCGCTGACATCCGCATGGCTCTTCCTCACTTCACGAAGGATGAACTGTTTGACCTCAACCGAGAATTGTGCGACATCATCAAGCACAAGCGCGCTTCTGCTTCTCACGAGGCGATTCAAAACTTCCGCGTTGGCGACAAGGTTTCCTACGAACACAAAGGCGCGACCCACAAAGGTGTCATCACCAAAATCAACAGGACGCGTATCGTTGTCCGACCCGATGGTAAGATGAGCAATGTGAGTGTCCCTGCATCGTGGCTCAAAAAGTGTGAGCCAGCGTTTGACCCAACAACAGGAGCGTGGAACTGATGGGATACACACACTACGCTTACATTGAGTCTCGCACCATCTCCGATGACGAATGGAACGCGCTTTGCAATGAAGTCTTGGCTCTCAACATGGAGCGACTTGGTGAACTCACCATCACCAATGACTTGATTCAAGTGCGCGGTGATTGTGAATGGTTTCATCTCCCTCGCGATGCCCCCTCCTTCATGTTTACCAAGACCAACCGACGCGACTACGACTACATCATCGTTGCGTGCTACATGGCATTGTATCGTTGTGTGCGCGGAGTCAAGTTGTCAAGCGACGGCGAGTGGGCTGAACTCCAAGCAGGTCGCGACCATTACAAAGAAACGCTCGGACTCCTGCTCGGAGACTTGCGCAAGGCATTCGCCAAGACCATCCACGACCCACGACAGAAGTGGTTCATCGGCAACCCAATCTACGCGTGTGATGAACACGACAAAGAAGAATGGTTTGACTTCTTGGCTCATGCTGACCCTCTTCTCAAAGACGACGACGGCACAGGAATCACCTTCATGTGGAAGTGGGGTCAGCGCGTATGGGTTCACGACACCGACAACATGGGGAACACACCTGTTGTGGTGCGCCACGACGGTGAAGAGCATCGCATTGAACTTGGCGACCGCTTCGCTATTCTCCCCGAAGCACTTGTCTGTGAGGAATCCATCAAAGACTTTGACACATCGGAAGGACGCTACGCCATTGTTTGGGCGCGCAACCGACCTGTGTTTGAGTTTGACAAGAACGACTTCCCGCGTATGACTTACACCATTGACATGATGACAGGCATTGATACCAGCGGACACTCCGCTTGTGAAGCCTGTGGTGAATGGGTTGAGGACAGAAACATTTGGCACGACGCGGAAGCAAACCACATCTGTGCTGACTGTCATGGGGATGAAGACGAAGGAGAGGATTATTGATGCGACAAACAACAGAAGATTGGCTGAAAGGAAAGACAAATCCGTTCAACTTTACAGGAAGCGACAACTCCCTTTCGGGTATTGTCAACTCCTTTCACAGCATGCTGATTGTTCCCATCTCCAACCGCGCTCGTCTTGACATGATGACCAAGCATGGTCAGCCTTACAACGCGGAGAGGAACGAGAACTTGATGGACCAAGTTGCGGCGAACCCTACAACCATGTATGTTGAGAACCTTCGTGATACTCTCAATGAGTTGGATGAAGACGAGTTGTTCTTATACCGCGGGAAGAAATACTTTGACCCAAAGTTGCTCAAGGTATTCATCAAACCTTACACGCGCAAGATGGACGAACTCACCATTTGGTTCAACGAGAGCATCATGCACATCATCTGCCCCGAAGGTGATTGGGGTTGCTTCATCGCACATTGCGAGACGGACGAGGAAATAGACGCGGCATGGGAAGCGGCAAAGGCGAAGAAGTTCAAACCCAAACCCAAGACATTCAATCCAATGACAGGAGAGTGGGAATGATGACGCGCCCTACACCATACAAGCACAACCAAGTGGGTGAATCAAATCCTCAAAGGAGGCGACGCAACCTCATGATTCTCATTCACAATGTGATGGAGGTTGGAGAGACATTGCGAGCGTCTCAAATCTACGACCGCATCTGTTTGACTTACCCTTCGGGGCATCAGTCTATTCCGAAAAGCACGACTCAACTTGGACAAATCATGCGCGGAGAAGAAAGCATGCAGAAGGTGAAGCATAGTGCAAACCACTACTCATGGAGGCGAATACAATGACAAAGAAAAAGACAACAAAAGAACGCTACTACCAATACATCCTCGCGGTTGTTGAGGTAGGAGAAGAAATCCAAACGATTGAGATACAACAAAGACTCTTTGGTTTTGACCCGAACGAATACATCGGGAGAAGCGCGAGAGCATTCCATCACAAAGAGATGCCGACCACGACGGTCATCGGTTGGATGCTCGGCAGGTCAAAAGACTTTGAGAAAACGGGACGCTCGTGTTGGAGGCGAATTGAATGATGCGCACACCTATTCTATGCAACGACGGAACCATCATCAGCGTGCAAGCATCAAGCCGACACTACTGTTCGCCCAAGAGCGATGCCGCGCAATCCTACGGTGCGGTTGAAGTTCAAATCACACGCGACGCTGAGTCCTACAACGACACAGCAAACACACTCGGCTTTCTCAATGTGCGAGACTTGTTTACGCTCATTGACCAATGCGGTGGCATCGCTGGTGGCGAACTGCCGCCACTCAACTTCGGCAACCATGAGCAAGTCAAAGCGCGCATTGCTGAGATTGCTGAGGCTGGTGAAGCACTTTACCACGCGCGAGAGAAGGCGAAGGAGGAATCCGAATGAACATTTTTGTATTGGACGAATGCCCTATCACATCCGCGATGATGATGTGCGACAAACACATACCGAAGATGGTGGTAGAGACTGCGCAAATGATGGCGAGCGCGTTGCGACGACATGGTGCTACCGATGAAATCATGCCACTTACGAAGGCTGGCCGTCCCTACAAGGGGGGCTATCACAATCACCCCTGCACCGTATGGGCTGGCGACAGTCGCAACAACTTCCTTTGGTTGCTACATCATGGCCTCGCGCTTTCGGCTGAATACATGAAACGCTTTTACCGACAGCACGCGTGTCAAGCACCCATCTATGACATGGGCGAACTCTTCAATATCATCCCAGCGGGTGGTATGACTTCATTTGCGCGCGCTTTCAACAAAGAAACATACCCATTCCTCTACGATGAGGAACAATACACAGCGGTAGAAGCATACCGCGCTTACTATTCACTTGACAAGGCATACTTCGCTGAGTGGAACAAAGGCACACCCGCGCCTTCATGGTGGGTAAACAATAGGAGGAAATGAAATGACCCGACAAACAAATTGGAACGAAGCCCGACTGATAGAAGAAAACGAGCGATTGAAACACAAATGGGAAACCCTACGCGTTTGGCTCAACGAGGTCGCTGATGGACACATCAGCGGCAACGATGTAGTCCAAGTGATGGACACCATTTTGAAACCACTACAAGGTGATGAACAATGAAGAGTCCCGAAGAAGCATTGGAACAGATGCGCGTCCAACGAGAAGCGATGGCAGAAGAAGCGAGAGCGATGGAGAGGCGCGTCAGCAAACTGCTGGACATTTCCTACTGCATGGAAAGCACCCACGAATGGACTGTTGACATCGTTGAAGGAGGCACGCACACGCAACCCGACTTCGTGAGAATCGCTTGCACGCATTGCGACGCGTTCTTCAATGTTGCGCGAACCAACGAGCAAGACGCCACCATTACTCCGCTTTGCATCACCCACGAAGGTAAGGACATGACTGTTCAAGCCTTCCTTGACAACGAGAAGGGGGAAGAAGAATGACTTGGGAAATGAGCGAATTGACATATGAACTGACAGGAGAACACAGGGGTTGGATGCTGATTAACACCGAAACCAAGCGAACCATCGCTTGCGAATCGGAAGAGGAAGCAAGGGCTATCGCAAACGCACTCATGAAAAAGGAGATGATTGAATGACATTTATTGTGCTTGACGCAAATCCCGTTCGCTCCGCTAACCGACTGTGCTGGCTTGACTGTGAGAGTGCCGCCTTTGAAGGTGCGCGTATCATTGTCTCGGCCTTTCAGCATCACGGTGGGGAAGTGAGTGAAGACTTACTCCCTCAATCCATTGAACACCCGCTGGTTCGTTGGGCGATTGTGTCTGCTGAAAACGCGCGTTGGTTGTTCCGCTACACACAGGCGGCGACCATCAAGTGGGGTGCTGAACACAAAATGAAGGACTACAAAGCGATGATGGAACGACTCAACAAAATCGCTTCGCAAATTGACACCACGCTCCCTGTTGGTCAGCCATTGACGCTGTTCGGGAACTTCTACATTGATGGAAAGAACGACACGCAGATGACTCACCAATCCATTGAATCAAACCGCGCGTTCTACGAACGCACACGACAACACCTATCGTGGGGCGACAACGACCCATCAATCTACGGTGGATACGGAGAACGCTTTGAAGGAGGCGAAGAAGAATGAGCATGAAAGAATACATGGAACTGGAAGAAGAACGACTTGAGCGCACCGCTGACGCATGGGACGAGATGGCCGAGGCTTTCTTCAAGCGACACGGTTGGACGGACAACCACATGGCCTACGATACCAACCGAGGCACAGGCACACTTTGGGTGATGACTGACTACCACCCCGAAGTGTGGCGAGACACAGGTATCAGCGCAAAGGAGGCTGACCGTCTGCTCACCGAAGGATGGGATGAGGCTGAATACATCGGCTACGAAGCATGGATGAAGGAACGAGGTGAAGAAGAATGAACATCAAATACGAACGATACACAGACAACTACGGTGCGCGCATCGCACTCAACAAGGTTCCCTTCAACTTGAAGGATGACATGAAATCCCACATGGGTTGGCCTCAATTCTCATGGAACGGTGAGAAGGGTCTTTGGACAATCCAAGACCGCGCGGATGTCATTGAGAAGGCCATCACTTTCCTCGCTGACCACGACATCACGGTGGAAGGGTTGGAATACGATGAGTCTGCTATTGACGCGCCTGTCGCCAAAGCAACCGCCACTTTTTCCGCCCCCGACAAACTGATTCTACAATGGGACTTTCAGCCCAATTGGAAGGACATCAACGCCGCCATGAAAGACGCGGCGGCTGGGAATGCTAAGTGGGTGAGCAACACCAAGTCATGGATGATTCCTGTCGCTACGGCGATGGCTGTCGCCAACGCTGTCCGCCCTCACTTTGAGCCGTTGGCTGATGCCATTGAGAACAACGAGCAGGTTCAACTCGCTCACGCCGCTACCCTGCAACGGGTAGAACTGTCAAGCGCGGTTGAGACTGACATTACACTCCCCGACAAGGAACCGTTCACCAGCCTACGCCCCTACCAGCGCATCGCACCTGTCATGTTCATGACAGGGGGACGCGAACGCATTCTCATTGCTGATGAAATGGGTCTTGGTAAGTCGCTTCAAGCACTCGCATGTGTTGAATTGGCTGACTACCAACATGTCCTCATCGTTTGTCCCTCCATTGTCAAGCACAATTGGGACAACGAGATTCGCAAGTGGATTTACGACGACGCATACATGACTGAAATCATCAAAGGGAAAGAAGGAACCATTGAGAATGCGCGCTTCCACATCATCAACTATGATATTTTGGGCGCGCGTCTTGACCAACTCATGGCGTGGGATTACGACTGCATCATTTTTGACGAAGTTCACCGCATCAAGAATCCAAAGGCGGCAACAACCAAAGCCGCGCTGAAGTTGGCTCAAGGCAAACAGGGCATCATCGCATTGTCGGGAACACCCATCACCAACAGGCCGATTGAGTTCTTCACATCGCTGAACATGATGATGCCAGCCACCTTCGCCAACTACTTCACCTTCGCCAAGAAATACTGCAACGCTCGCAAGACTGACTTCGGCTGGGACATGAGTGGGTCATCCAACATTGACACGAGCCGAGACGGTATCACGACACCACTCAACCACATTCTGCGCGACTTCATGTTGCGTCGTTCAATGGACGACCCGCGCATCGCTGGTGAAATGCCCGACTTGGTTGAAACCATCATCAACCTTGAACTTCCCGAAGAAGCACTCAAGCAATACAAACTTGAATACAACTCGTGGATGGAAGAGTGGCAGAAGCAACAGGCTAACTTCGGTTCAACAGACGCGGGCTTTACGCTCAACATGATGACACAACTCCGACACATCGCTGGTCGCCTCAAGGTAGACGCGGCAGTTAAGTGGGCTAATACTTACTTCCAAAACAACGGAAAGCCCCTCGTCGTTTTTGCGCACCACAAGGATGTGATTGAATCGCTTTACACCAAGTTGCGACAGGACTTCCCAAGCACGCGCTTCATCAACGGTGAAACGAATGAGAGCGACAGACAAGAGAACATCCTCCACTTCCAACAGGGGAGCGTTGATTTCCTCATCTGTTCCACCAACGCCATGCGAGAAGGGGTCAACCTTGACCACGCCAACACCACACTCTTCGTTGAGCGTGAGTGGGTTCCAGCATGGGAGCAACAAGCCGCCGCGCGTGTTCGCCGAATGACACAGGAAGCATCCACTTGTCATAAGGTGGTTCTTTCAGCCAAAGATACCATTGACGCGCTCTTTGACCAAGTGGTTGCAGAGAAAGCCGACCTCGTTCAGCGCACGCTGGATGGTGAGTCCGGAAAGACGCGTGATGCAATCGGCAAAGCACTTCTCAAGAAATTGAAAACAGGAAAAGGAAGCATGATATGATGACCGAAGAAGAAGAAAACAACCCACCAAGCGCACCGTTTACCTTGACTGACAGAACGGGAAGAAGAATCTACATCACCGACGCGTCGGACAGGATGTTGAAGAACAAAATGATGAGCAACATTCGCAAGTTAAGGAGAATGATTTTTGACATCTCCGCCATCAAAAGCGAGATGGAAGCGCGCAAATATGTAGGCAAACTTGAGAACTTCACGCTCTCAAGAAACTACAACATTTTTCAAATGTTGACACACCAATCGCTCATCGCAGTCAATCTCTTCAACACCCACTACCCCGAACGAGCGTTCAACATCGCTAAGGAGGAAGAAGAATGATGCCCGCACAGGAACCGCTTGATGTTATCATCATCCCCACCGACCAATGCCCGTGTGGTCAGCACCCCAACGCGTTTGTTGACATGCTCATTTTTCGCACCGTCCCGCATGGTATATTTCACAAGATTGAGATTGTTTGCGACTTCACCGACACAATTTACGACGCGTTGTTCATTTTCATGCCGCAAGAATAAATAGGTTGCGCCGCTTGGGGGTGAATGTGCCGATTTCATTTGACATAAGCGTGGCTGATTTTACCGACGACGGAAGGTTGTTGAAACCAAACGGCGAAGACGCGGTTATCAAAGGCATCCGTATTGATACGGATGATGGTGAATCCCAATTCCTTGAAGGCTTTGATTATGTCAGCCACCTACTCGGTGATGTTGTGATGTGTGCTTGTGGTGAACAGATTGACCCGCATCACATTGCGCTCTTCACGAAGAAGCGCGATTATATTCTCGTCCCAGCGCGCTGTTGCAACCAGTTCCGCTGGTTCCGAGGTGATGTGGAATGATTGAAGACAATTGGGAACCAACCGAAGACGACATTGAGTGGACGCGTGGACAACTTGAACGAATGCAGGTGGGCGACACATGGGGTGTCGCTGATTCTGTGTTGCGCAAAGACATTGATAATGTCCTCACCGTTGTCCAAGCCAGCCCTACATCCATCATGCCGCTTCAACGAATCGGAAAGGTATGTGCGCAGATTGGATACAAACTCAACACTGAGGGAGCCGAAATCATTCACGACCCTCAAGCCGCCGCACAACAAGCCGCGCAAGAATGGGAACACGAAGGCATTCCCGTTGTCAACTACGATTTGGAGAACGCGGAGTGGATGTGCATTGACCCCGATGCGGAGGCGTGGCGGGTGATTGTGCGACACGAATCGGACGACCCCGACAAACCTCACGAAGTCGCCTTGAGTCCAATGGACTACAACCTCGTTGCGGGTGATGAACTCTTCTTCACATGGGATGGGATGATAGTTATTGAACGAGATGAAATCATTGAGATGGCCGACAATGACACGCTAATGGCGAACCTTAGTGCGGGTTTTGTCATCATCATGCCGACCACTTGGAGAGGCCGTCTCGTCCCTCCACATCTGCGCGGCCTCATTTTTCGCACGAACCGAGATGAGGAAGAATGAAGTTTGAGGATTTGGCGAGCGTGGTTGCGACCGCGCAGACTGAACCCAAGAACGCCAGCAACCTCACCGTCCTCTTCAAGAGACACGCAGATAGCGCACACGACATCATCACGATTTGTTGTGCGAATCCACGCTCATCTGTCAAACCTCACCATGTCATCAAAATGTTAGCGCAGTCTTACGGTCTGTTCCCCGAAGAATATAACGAATTGATGGAAGAAAACGAAATGCCCCTTCTTCTCGCGAGCGAATCACCACGAGAGGTAGACGAATCCATCACGCTTCGCCAAGCAATTGAGTTCAAAGAAATGATACTGTGCGGTGAAATGAACGCTGACATTCTATTCAACTCCATGTCGCAATTGAGTGCGATGTTGTTTTGGGGATACGCCTTCGGACGAAACGCTCTCGGATTTAGACGAATCATGCAAGCGGTTGCGTCTATCACGAAATATGACACGAATCACCTCCAACGCATGCGCTCCATCATGCCAGCAGGTGATGTCATTGAGCGTGCGCTTAACGACACTCTCCCCGATGAGTTCACCATCCAGCCTTCTTACCCGTTCAAAGCACCACACTATTCCCGTTGGAACAAGTGGTCGCTCCCCTTCAAAGAGACGCACTACGATGTGGTGCGTGGAAGACGCTACTACGCGCACAGACGGGGAGGGTCCGTTTTTTGTTTTGACACAACGGGCGCGCGCGTGCGTCTGTCCCCCACGCTTCCGTATCACGACGACTGTGTGTGTGAAGTTGACGAAGACGGGAATATCATTGAGTGGTTGCACCGTGAAGACGAACCGAATCTATGGAGAGAAAAGCGCAATGTGCGCGCACTCAAACCGCAGGTGGTGAAAGACCGAGCGCACTTTCGTGCTATCGTTCAATCACTGGATGAGGGTGAGGTGTTGCGTCTCATGGATGGTGAGCGTGCGTATTTCCATAGTGGAGCAGTTGGAGGATTTATCGTGCCGCGTAGAACATTTGACATACCGTTGCTGATACTTGGTGGCTTCCGTGATGGGGAAGGCATACGAATCAAAATAGCCGCGCTTGATGGCTTTGACACATTCCCTGTCGGATATGCGTTTGTCAAAGCAGACGACATTCCCGACCGACTCGCACGAATCTATGATGCACAGGGGATGATGGACATAGACGAAGGGCTGGTGGGTATTTTCCACACGCTCGGATACGAACACGAAACGAAAACGCTACGCGCACCTTACTTGACACGAATTGACACGACCCTCGGACAAAGCGACGCTATACAGATAGGAGATTTGATGGAGAGGTGAGCATGGACGAAGATGCATTCTTCCTCGGATGGCTGGCACGAGACTGCCGCTTTCAGTTGAGCGTTCACTTCGCACCAAACACACGAATCGGATACCGTGTGGCACGCCGCGTCTTGGTTTCACGAAAGGATGAACCCGCCCTCAACATGTGGCTATCCACGAAAGGTATCAACGCACGCATCCTCAAAGACCCCGACCTCATCCGACAACTCATCCGCCTACTCGCCCCTGTCAAAGAGCATGTGGCGGACATTGATAACATGCTCAAAATGATACGCTTGATGGACTACAAGGGGCGTGCGCCCACACACAAACAGATAGAGGACATCATTCGGATGATAGATGAAACCGCGGATTGAGGCGTAGCCGTTCGCATTCTCAATAATTTTGTATTCTTATTAGAATAAGAATAATACTATTTTTATTATAACAATAATACAATAATATCAACAAAACTCATCCGACCGTGGGTGATTTTTTTGAACCCCTTATAAGGGAGTCGCTAACCCTTTCTTGGAGGGTGAGGACGAAACACATGCCCGAACACAAACCCCGAAACCTTTCCGAATACATCGGAGCCAACGACCAAGCCAACCCCCTCTTCTACCTTGACGAGTGGGAAAGTGATAGCCCCCAATGCCTTCTGTTCTACGGACAGCCCGGACTTGGAAAAACAACCGCCGCGTATCTCATCGCCAAAGAGTTGAACCTTGACCTTGTTGAACTGAACGCCAGCGACGAGCGAGGCATTGATGCGGTGCGAACCAAAATCAAAGAGATGGCTTTCAGCAGTTCGCTTTGGACAGCGCGCCTCATCCTCTTGGATGAGTGTGAAGGAATGACCAAGCCAGCACAGGAAGCACTCAAGCGCATGATGGAGAAGAGCAATTGCTGGTGGATTCTCACCTGCAACGACCCATCAGCCGTCATCCCTGCACTCAAGTCCCGTTGCGTGCAGTTCCAATTCAAACCCTACACCGCAGAACAAGTGCGCGCGTATACGCAACTCTTGGTTTCCACGCATGGTGTAATTTCAACCGACAGCCCCGACGCACTCCATTCATACTTCGGTGGCGACCTTCGCGCGATTGGAAATCACATCATGAGTGGGGCGAAACTTGACCATTCTCAAACAGACTTTGACTCCCTCACCCTTGACATCGCCGCTGGCGATTGGGAGTCAACACACCGAGCCATGCTTGAAATGGTTCGCAACGGCGCATCTCTTCACATGGTGATGCGCAAAATCCATGAACATGTGAAAACCATCGGTTTAGAAACCGAACAATTATATGCCTTCTTCGCTGTGTGGGGTAATTTCGTGTTACGAATGCACGCATGGCCGCTATCATCGGAGTCCTTCGTGGACTACTTTGTAGCGACCCTGCACCGCGAAGACACAAACCAAAAGGAGGAATAAAAATGCCAAACCTAACCGAAAACGAAGCCAAAAACAACGAACAGAACAACGGGTTGCACCCCGATGTGGAGGAACGCCTTAAGTGGTGGGCTGAGAAACACAACAAGTCGCTTGATGATGCGACCGGTGATTTCTACACCTACCTCAAGACGGAACTCGGAGTGAACAACCCCGATGCCGAAGACGATGACTTCATGATTGATGCCGCAGAAACCTTCGTGGTTGAGCGACGCGTCATGTCGGGAACATCCCAAGCAAATGCAACCGAACTCGTCGGATACTTTGTCGGCGTTGACCCGAAGATGCGAGACGGTGTTGAGAGCAAGCGCGCTCCCGCTGTTTCAGCCGCCATCAACGACCTTGACGACGCCATCCAAAAGGGGCTTGTTGCACGAGCCTTCACCCAAGACGGTGTGTGGATGCTTGAGAAGAAAGACGGCGTGGTTGCTACCGAAGAATCAGCAGACGCGAAACCGTGGTTCCTCTTTGAAGAGAACAACCTCTCCGTCGCTATTTTGCAGAACAACCCCGATTGG
>Ga0099848_1000862_pt1 | contig 14173 bp, 16 predicted proteins | sample CB_VirMetaG_3_FD_78179 | JGI IMG/M metagenome (GOLD analysis project Ga0099848, IMG submission 78179) | Freshwater to marine saline gradient viral communities from Chesapeake Bay - CB_1508_1S Viral MetaG | ecosystem: Environmental > Aquatic > Marine > Coastal | place: USA: Chesapeake Bay... | reverse complement strand
TAGTTTGACTTGTAATATTAGACTCAATTTGATTATCAAGTACAAAAGTCTCAGTTAGATTTACTATTAGATCAGTCATCTCTTTTTATTATAAATATCAAAAAGACAACGAATCAATTATTTTCTCGAATTTCCTGATGTACCCAGTTTTAGTCCGTTTTCTTTAGCTTCTTCGTAGTAATTTATAAGATCTGAAACAATAGGATCTCTATGGTTTTGAAATAATGTAATGGCTGCTAAATTTTTAATTTTTCTAGCGCCTTTATATATAAACCTGAATCCAGAATCAGCTTTATTTTTTAGATCAACTTGTATATCGTCGCCACATATAATCATTTTACTTCGTAAACCAATACGAGTAACGATCATTTCCATTTGTTCGTGTGTGACATTTTGAGCTTCATCTACGATAATAACACTGTCAAGAAAAGTGCGACCACGCATAAAAGATAAGGGAACAATTTCGATTTTACCCTCTTCGATGAGCTTTTCAACTTTACTTCTGTCATATAGAGCAAACATATTTTGATAAATGGGTTGAATCCAGGGATCCATTTTTTCTCTTAAATCTCCTGGTAAGAAACCTATTTCTTCCTTCGAAACTGTTGGTCGTGTAATTATAATTTTTTCTGCTTCTCTCATAAATAATTTTTCGAGAGCAATTTGACACGCCAATAAAGTTTTTCCGGAGCCAGCTGCTCCTGCTAATAAAGAAACGGTATTTTCTAAAATTTTAGATTTCGCTTCTTTTTGTTCTTCGTTTAATGAAATTTTAAATTTAATAGGATTTTTGGGTTTACGTTTTTCTCTAAAAATATCTTCTTCGTTATTTATTGAATTCATCTTTGAATATAATTTTTACTAATTTATCTAAACCAGCATTTACGTGCATTGTATCTTCTAATACTAAATCGAAATCGAATCTATTATCTAATGGTAATACCAAATCTACTTGGCTACCCCATCTAATAAGAGAAAATCTTTCGTTTTGTGCAAATAAATCGTGTTGTTTATTAGTAAAATGAGAAATGACATTAACATCTTCATCTGCAATTTGAATTAAATAATATGTGTAATCTAAAGAAGGTGAATAAATTTTATTCCACATTCTTTCATTATATTTCAAATACTCTAAATTGTTTGGATTTATAGCAGCATTTAAAATATCTTTTTCAGTCGCTAACATAGGTTTATTAGTTGACTCTATTGCTTCTAATTGTTTATATGTTAGAACTCCACCATAGGGTATACGGTTTATATGAACATCGTAAAACGACATAAAAATGCCTATAACCAACGAAGGAACATTATAATCCTTATCACCTACAACATCTTGTAAAGTGTAATTTAAACCTTTAATTTCAACAATAGGTTGAGTTGGATCCTCTATAAACTTTTGATACAAAATTGTACCATCAGCTGGAGAATAAAAATGTTCATTATCAATATAATTTGGTCTTAAAGGATCTCTGAAAAAGAAAGTATTAGATAAATCACCTACTGGGATTTGGGATAATTCTTCTACTTCAGTATCAAGCCAGTCTTCTAAGTATTGGGCCATTATAATAAACTTTTATTGTAATCAACGTAATTCAAGTGCATAACCATACAAGATAGCATAGCACCCGACTTCATATATTCTGAGAGATTAAAGATTACGGGTTCCATACCTTCTCTAGCACAAATTTTCTCAAGTGAAGCAATTTTATGTTTTTCACCATCGTATAATTCGTCTGTGATCTTTAATTCAGAAATATTAGAGGCACATAAAATCATATTTCCAAGTCTAACTGAATTGGTCATACCACAATATGCATCATCTACGTCAACATCAATAATCTCAGTTACATTATCAATTTGTTTAATTTCTTCTGGGGTAAATAGTTCAGTGCAAACTAAAGTTTTATCTTTTGATAATGGGAAAATTGAGCAATCTAAGTGATACAAATATTCGTCAACCATTTCAAGTTTAACAACATTCATATCAAATTGTTCTTCCATCCAATCGTATGAGTTTTTGCTTGAGCGAATACCATACCCACCAATATAAACATTATCGTGTAAGTATTTTAAATCAGCTTCACCTTCCCATTTATCAGGACACATATGAGTATTGTATCCCATTAAATCAAAAAATGGTTTACCTACATTTTCTTCACCTTGTCTTGGTTCTGAGGTAAAATTAGATAAGATAATATTATTTGAATCTTTAATGTGTGGAAGATATATTCCTAAATTAGCTACATAAACTAAATCTTGGAAATTACCTGCACTTGGTAAAAGATAAGTTAAAGACGCACCTCCTAAGAAATTATATAAATCTAAGAATTGTTTATATGCTTTTCCTTTATTAATTGCTAATTCATCTGGGGATAATTCTTGCATCCAGATATTGTTTGGATTTGATGTATCCAACGTAAAAGGAAAATTCATTACATAACTAGGAACCTGTAACTGAGATGGGGTTTCTTTCATCAACTTTATTTTTAGTTATACTTTTTAGTTCCACTATAAATATAGTACCCCTACTTAGAGTAGAAAAAGAAACAAAAAGAAAGCCCCGCTTTCGCGGGGCTCTCCATTTTTATTCTAGGTTAGATTAGAAGCTGGTTAAACCAGAAACATAGATCTTACCATAGAATTCCGGACGTAACATCTTCTTAGCGTAGCGAGTCAAGAGACCTTTTCTTGGAGTGAATGTCTCAGGATCGTAGATAAGAGGAGTCATAATCAACGGAATGTAAGGAGCAAATACAGCACCGGCCTCTAAGAACTGTGAACCTCTGAAGCCCATCAAGATGGTATTCTCGTTCATATATGGGTTCTTATATACAGTGTAGCGGTTATTGATTTGACCAGCTTTCTGTACACCGAATGCGTATTGAGCTTTAGAAGCGTCACCGTCTGAGTTAGAAGCAAATCCAGGGATTGACTCCAATACAGTAGCTACTGTAGGAGAAACAACCATAAAGTTAGCTCCACCTCTCAAAGTTAATTGGTGAATCTTGTTGCTCAATTTTTGCATCTTGGTACCAAGAGTTTGGAACCACTGACCTTGTGTGTTGTAGTAACCACCAGCGCCCGCAGCTTTTTCAACCCAGCTACCATTATCGTAGAATTGGTTTGATACAGCTGACCAGTACTCTGTTCCAGCAGCAGCGTCTTCGATTAACATATCGAGGATTTCGAGGTCGATTTCAAGAGAAATGTACTCGCTCATAATGTTAGTCAATTCAGCTTCAGCGTCAAGAGCTTGGTAAGCGTTCAAATCTTGAGCGAACTCAGGAGTCCAAACAGCCTTTAACTTCTTAGTCTTAGCAACGATAGCTTGTGATTGCATCTGAATGTTGATCTCAGGGATAACGATTTCAGTTGAAGACAAGTCGTTAGGAATAGCCATAGAAGTATTACCAGCTTCGAAGTCACCTACGTTATAAGGACTCATTTGAGTAGCCTTATTGTAGTAAACCGTCCAAACACCATCACCACCTGTAGAAGCAGCTTGTCTGTCTACAAATCCGTCTAATGTAGCGGCAGCACCAGTTACATAGAAGTCGATTGTATTAGCAGTGTAGTTGTAGCTTGTGTAAGCAGGTAAAAGGTTAGCTGAAGTGATAGCAGAAGCTGAAGTTGGTACGAAAGCTCTAACACCATCAGGATCCATAAGATCCAAGATTGTAGTAGCAGTAGCCAAAGTAATCTTCATTACCTCACCATTAACACAAGATTCTGATAATTGTGAATCGTAGTTAACACCAACCCAAGTAGTAGCAGATGCAGTTGCAAACGTTAATGAACCAGTACCAGCAGAAGCTGAGAATTGGTTAGTTGAGTAAGCAAACTTACCAGCACCATACAAACCACCTGCATCTTCAGGTTGAAGGTTTGAATTTAAAGTAGAGAATGGGTACTGTGAAGAACCACCCTTACCATAAAGTGAATCGTTTGCAGTGAAAGGATTCTTTGTATTTCCGTACTGGAAGTCTAAGAAGAATACAAGGCCTGAGGGTAAGTTCATTGGCTGTACAGAAACGAATTCTCTAGCAGCGATTTGACCAAATACCTTACGTACTAAAGGAAGAGCTACGCCCGCCCACTCAGCACCATTACCTACTGTAAACGCACCATAGCCAGCACCACCACCGGTGTTGTTAGCTTCTACCACTAACTGCTTAGCTTGGTTCTCGAGGATCATAGACATATTGTTTTTGTGAGTCTCGCTTCCAAGACCTTCTAACAAACCTGTCTTCTCCCATTTTTGTGCCAATTTGGCAGCATCAGACTGGAGGTTTTTCCAACCACTAGCTGATGATTCTAAAAGAGATTGTAATTGTGACATTGTTATAATATCGGTTTTAAATTAAGATTTAATGATTCCGGCAAGTTTTTGCCATCTCATAACCTGATCATTCGATTCAAGAATTGGTTGCTTTTTTGGAGCAGCTCCAGTTGGTTTAGAAGCTAAACCTCTTATTGATTCATTAACAGGAGCTTTCTTTTCTTTAAGCTCAGTTGATAATGTTTCGAATACGAGTTTAGTTTCCTTAACTGTATTTGCTTTGTCAAAAGCTTGTAACACTTTAATCTTTTGATTTTCTGTAAGATTCTTACCTCTGAAGATTTTATTAGTGTAAAGAAGTTTGGCGTTAAGAAGTTTAACTTCATTCAATGTAGCTCTTAACTCGTCGAGTTCTTGCTTCATTTCGTCCATTTCTAAACTTTCTTCTGTGTTGAAAGGACCTGCACCAGCACCTGATTTTTGCATACCTGAAGTTGCGGTACCAGCAGGTAACTTATCCAGTTTGTCAACAAATTTAAACGCATCGTCTCCAATAAGAGCCCTCTCAGGATCTGTTAATGTGTTCCAGAAGTTTTTAAATTTTTGAGCAATTTTCCCTTCGTCAACTACTTCTTCTTTGGTTAAATCATACTTTTCATCACGCATCCCGTCACGATAGCCTTCTTCTTCAGCATCAGTACGGGCATTTTCATCAATGGTCTCTTCTTCAGAATCTGAAACTTCAATTTCTTCAGTTTCTTCTTCTTCAAAGTTTTCACCGGCTTCGATTTCGCCAGATCTAACCATATCTTCAATTACATCTTCGATAAGTTTTTTCAACTCATCTTCAGACATATCTTCAAGGTCGATTTCCTCATCATCTTCTTTATCCTCTTCGTCTTCCTTTTCGTCTTTCATACCATCAAGGTATCCTTCTTCTTCGGCGTCAGTACGAGCATCTTCGTTGATTTGGTTTTCTTCCTCTAGTTCAGCCAATAACTCTTCGAGATCCATCTCATCCATTCCATCCTTTTCTTCAAGCTTTTTAGCCATCTTTTCAGTTTCCATCTCAGGTTTTGATTCCTTAGAGAACTTACCGTTCTTTTTTTCATCATCTCCTTTGCGTTGGTCTGGATTAGACATTTTCTCCTCGAGCTCAGCTTTTTCTTCATCTACTTCATAAGCTTCTTTTACTTCATCTGCATCTATTTCCGCTAACTTAGCAGCGAATTTTTCAGCGAGATAAGGAGCAAAAGCTTCTTCTAAAGCAGCTTTGGCATTTGCGATAGCAGCTTCTTTTACAGATTTTGCATCAGCAATAGCCTCTGCGAGCAGGTTTTTACTGTTACTCATTGTCCACAAAATTTGTTTTGGGGGTTACGTTTATTAAGGAAACGCAATAGGAAATAATAATACGAATGTCATATAGAAATGACATATTACGATGATACGTATATGCAGATTTCAAAAAATTATATTGCGCAGGAAAAAAAAGACCCGTAAGCAGTTCTTATGGTATACTTACGGGTACAGTTGTGCCTAAGGTAGCAGGCTTCTTAAAAGACTGGACAAGTGCCGTTAGCACATAAAATGTCAGTCAAAATTTCGTTTGCTTTATTGTATGAATTATCTTGTGAAGCAATTCCTTCTGTGACTAAATGCATAAATGAATCTGCATTTGAAGGTGTAGATACAAAATCCCAACAAATTAGTTTAAAATCATCTTGCACCTCCATCATTCCATTGCTCATTGGTTTTAATGAACCTTCACCACGTGAAGAAACACCAACCATTACACCATTTTCAATAAGGGCTTTTAAAATATTACCTGATGCTGTAGGAAGGATTTCAATTTTACCCATTACATCATTTCCATCCCACCAAATTTCTCTAATAATATGAGAAACGTTTTTAAGGTTAATAATAGAAGATTCAGGGTGATCTAATTCACCTGTTGCTCTATTTTCTTGTACAAGATGTTGGTAATCGTCAATTTCACGTTTCCAGATATCAGGATTATAATATCTTTTATTTCCGTTAACCTCACCAGCAGTTGCTAATATACCTTCAACAAGAGGGTTACCAGCAGGTGTTTTAAGACCTTCGGTAATTTGAAGTGGTTTTACTTTAAAAAGTTGGGTCTCAATTAGAACCTGCTTCATCATTTATTTCTTTAGCAATTGCGAGAATTGATTCTTTTAAGTCACCGTAGCCACTTGATTTGTATTTTCCTTTAGCTTCTTTTGGAGTTCCTAAACCAGGAACTTCAGTTTCATATCCAATACCTTTAATGCCAAATGCTTGATTTGTTACATAATAGGTTGGGTCTTTTGCTAAATTTTTAGCTACAATTTCTTTTAATTGATCTACAGTTTTATCAGCATTTTTAGGATCTTTCATTTCAGCATAATATCCTTCTAAAAACGCTTCACCAAAAACGTTATCGGATATTTTTTTATCTGCTGAGTCGTAAGCGTGTTTTTGAACATCGGTTACTTCTTTAGATACTTTTTTTTCTTCTGCTTTAACTTCTTCAGATAAGAATTTGTCAAAGTTTTTAAATGGGTTATCCTTTGGTTGGGCAATACCTCCGCCAATTACCATTTCACTAATAACACCTCTTTGTTTTAAGATATTTGTAGTTTCGTTAAATCCAAAGTGATTAGGAATCATATCAGGAAATAATCTTTTAACAGACTTCAAGAATACATCTTTTTGTCCTTTACCTTCCTGGATTGCATTGTATTGGTTTTGTAAGCTTTTCATTCTTCTGACTTTAGTATGTCCTTTATATCTTTTATATAGTCTTGAATTAAATCCGTTGGATAAACAATTGTGTATGCATTTTGAGGATACTGTTTATAATAAGATATAGTTTCCTTTTGTGCTGTACGCAATAGTGTTTTTAATTCTTCTATTTGTTTATTTATATCTTGGAAAGCAAGAATTCTTTTTTTTATTTGTTTCTTTTTTGAATCTTCTACATTGAGACCATTCAAATAATTTTCTAATGAATTATTGTCTTCCATATTATACATATTTGGTTCCCCAAAGATATTTAGTGTCCACACCTTTCGCTTGAGCTGCTAATTTCTTTGGATCTACAAGTTTATACTTAAATTGTTTTACATAAGTATTATCTGTAACACCTTTATCACCTGCTTTTGGACCTGGACCTAAAGTTGCACCTGGATTATTTTCAGGAAGTTTTTGTTTTTTAGTCTTTTTAAAAGCAAATGGGACTGCATATTGAGGTCCTAAACCTACTGCAAACCCAGTTTCATCAATACCTTTAATATCGCGATAATCTTCTGGGTAGTTTTTTCTTAAATGAGTTCTAAGATTGTTTCTTAAATTACGAACTTGAGCAGCAAAATCTAAAAATTTTCTGTCTCCTTTTACTTCATCTGTAGAAGTAATACCATCAACAACTTCTAAAGTTTTGTTAATAGCTTTTAATAGTTGTTCAAAATCGGGAAGATATACTACATCCGATTCAATAGCCCCAGTTTCATCTGGTTCTTTTGTAATAAGTTTAAATTTTCTTCCCTCCATTGTTCTTCCTTAATTCTTCTAAAAGTTCAGTGTACAACAATAGATTAGCAATATCTTCATTTTTAATACTGCCTTGCTTGTCAATTTCTTTGATTAAAGGAAGGACTTCTTGTAATTTAATCAAAATAACTTTATTATTGATATTTTCAGTTAATTGATTTAATTCTTCCTTTATACTTACAACTTTTTCATTGTAATAATTTTTTAATTTAGGAGTTGAATCAACTGATGTAATAAATTCTTTTAAGATTTCTTTTTGTGAAGGGTAAAGATCAGCATACTTACCATTGAATTTTTCTAACATCAATTTGTATGCTAACATTCTAACATCTGAATCGTAGGTTTTAAATTCTTCGATGATGTCGTTTGTTACTTTTTCTTCTGTGATTGGTGAAGTACTTAAATACTCAAGCAACGTCATTTTATTTTGTACTAAAATTTCAGGATTTACAAATTTATCAATATTTGCAATTTCTAAAAGAGTATAAAATGAAGCATATGCTTTATAATTAGGAAGTTTAAATTTAAAAAACTCTTCTAAATTATAGTGCTTTTTAATTTCGTTAATTAAATTATATTTTTCTCTTCTTAAAGCACCTCTATTCAATCTTCTTGATGATTCTAATAAGGTTTGAATAAGAATATTTGCTTGAGATTCGTGTAGCTGAGTATTTTTGTTTAGTGATTCGTAGAGTTTAAGTTCTTTACCCAATTCACTCTTTACAAAAAATGTTTTTATAATGTTGAGAGCATTAGAAGTCTCACCATTGAGTGTATCAGACGTTACTTGTCTTACGAGTAATTCAAAAATAATACCCGTATTCTTATATTTTGAATGTTTAATATTCATTCCAAATTAGGATTTCTTATAAATATATCAGGATTCTTATTCAGTTAAATTAGATTCATCAAGTAGTGATTCTTTATCACGATCTGATTCGAACACTAATTTCTTTTGGAGTCCTTCTAATAATGTTTTATTCTTTGAAAAAGCGATTTTTGCATTCTCTAAAGCAAGAGGTGATCCACCTTTAAACTGTGTTCTACCAAAATCTTCTTGGTCATCTACTTTCATAGATTGAACACCTAGTCTATCTTTACCAAATGCATCGTCTTGAGTATTTCTATCGGTAACTTTTTCTTCAGGTCTTCCTAAAGGAACTTTTTCATCGTAGCCATCAGGCACACTATTTGCTTCGTATCTACCTTTACCGTATAAAGAAGCTAAATCGTGAGGGGTACCATATGACTTACCTGTTACAAGAGGATCATTTCCTTCAGCTTCAACTTGATTCATACGGAACTTGCGTTTTTGGTCTTCCATCAACAAATCTCTGTATTCGTCGTATTGGTCTTCACTGAAATGGAAAATATTTTCGTAGATCCAATCTGTTGGAACAATTTTATTGTCCATCATTGCAGTTGCTAAATTAACTTTTTCAGTTAATAATGCAATTTTTTCTTGATCGTAAATAATAGAAGGAGTAGTTAAATCTAATTCGAAGTTAGTTAACTGTTCTCCATCGTATCCTTGAGTATATAAATGAATTAAAGCAATTTTATACAACTCAGATAAAATAATTTTCTGGATGCGTTCAATTGTGCGAGCAAATCTGATATCTTCAGCAGCCAATGTAGCTTTACCTGTAAGATCTTTCTCGTAGCCCATAAATGCTTTGGGCACCTTAAGGGCAGCAAACAATTTGTCGCGTAAATAAGCTACGTCTTCGATACCGTTATAATCTAAACCTTTTGTAGTGTCGATTTTAGTAGTTTGGTCATTACCTCTAACTGGGATAAAAAAGTCTTCTAAGAGGTTTTGCATATTATATTTTAGGTTATACTCACCTGTTTGTTCATCAACTAATGGAGTTTTCTTCATATTGTTGATGGTTTTCTGCATAAATGCATCTACCTCATTTGGTGGAATATTTCCTACATTAATATAGAAAACACGTTTTTCTGGAGCGCGCGCAATTCTATGAATTAGCATAGCATCTTCCATTAAAACGTATTGTTTATATAATCTACGAGCAGGTTCCAAATACGAACGACCATAAGGAAGATAATTTACATCTGTAATTAAACGGAAGTGTGCTATCTCGTAGTTATCAAAAATAATTTCGTTTGATGTTGTATTTAATTCGTTTGGTGTAGCATAATATCCTGAACCACCAGTAAAGTACCCATCTGGGTTGTAAACAAATTCTACTTTAGCTGGGTTTTTAGGGTCAAAATTTTCTTTTCTTTGAATGTGATATGCTGTATAAGGGATCACATTGTAAACACCAAATTTTTCAGCAATTTCTAATTTTAGAAAGAAATCACCATACTTACACATTTGTCTAATCCAAGACCATAAATTGAATTCGATATTTAAAACATCATAAAATAAGTTGTACAAGATTTTCTGAATGTCTTCATCGCTACTTCTAATTTGAAGTACTTCACCTTGATCATTCTTTAAAGTACACTCGTCAGCAATAATATCAAGAGCAGAAGCAATAATTGCATCTGTATCCATTGTATCATAGTCACCATATAAATAAGTTCTATAATACTGATAGTTTAGATTGAATTGGGTTGCTAAAAGAGAAGTAGAAGCAGGATTAGTATAAAGTCTACCAAATCTGTCTACGATGCTGTTTGTGGCAAATTCCCCTGAGGATTGGATTCTGTCAGGGTCGATAACCTTAAGTTGATCACCTCCTTCACTACGGATAATTACATCAGTAGAAAAGAGTCTTTTTAATCTTGTAAAAATATCAGTTTGTGCCATATCGTATAAATATTACAGTAGCCATTTTATATCTTCCATTTGGCCACCTATCTTCTGTATATAAGGGTTTTGTAATCTTGTACCAGGAACCATTTGATTTTGGTCTCTTTTTTGGATATTATTAATAGCATTTCTAGCCATATCCATATTATGTTGTTGGAATCTTAATGAGGTATCTCTTAAGAACATTCCAATTCCAAAAGGCATAACTAAATCATCATTATATCCTGTTTGTGCTTCGGGACGTCCACTTTTCCAAACAAACACTTTCATTTCTTCTAATAAACGCTTAGAACGAATTGTAACACTTTTATCGCCTACAAATTCTCTAAATTTGTTTACAACTAATGGTCTTGTTCTCATTGACATTGTAAAACCGGGAGTCATACTTGAATGATTTTCAAATGTTTTAAGATAAGCTTCAGCTGTAAGTTGGTCTGATTTGGGGCTGTGATATAGGTTTGGGTAATTTCTTTCCATTACTGCTTCGATAGTTGCCCATCCAATAGATGCATTTTCGATTACTAACAAAGCATTATTGTATTCGGTAGCAATAGATACAAGTAGATAACCAAATTCTTTTGTTGGTAATTGGCTTTTATATTCTGCTACTTGAGTATTTGTTTCAACGTCAATTACGTGAAAAGCAGAAAAATCTCGACCATCGCCTCTAGCTACGTCAGCTACAACCATATAATCTCTTGAATAATCTACAGGTTCCCAAACCCATAAATTTTTATCTACACCTCTTCTTTCAATTGGATCTTGAATTGTAGTAGCTGCAATGAAATCTAACCATTCAGAATAAAATACAACATCACCAGAAGTATTGAAATCACAATCACATTCTTGTGCTGCTAATCGAGGATCACCTAAAAGATCATCTTGTCGTTTTCGCCAATCTTCATTCCTCTCTGGGTGGACATACCAAGGTAATTTGATAGGTAAGAAGTCGTTCTCTTTCGATTCTGCTCTCACCCAAGTCTGATGGAACCAGTTTCCAGTTCCGTATGGTGTTGAAAGTACTATTGCTCCACCACCTGTTGCAAGTGTTTGTTGTGCTGATGCCCATATTTCTCCAATTCCTTCAATAAAAGCTGCTTCATCTACCAATAGCAAAGAAACTGCTTCTGATCGACCTGCATCACTTGATGCTGAAGTTGCCTTAATTTGAGATCCATTATTTAAACGTAACGATAGTTTGTTATTTTCATCTGCTGGTATTTTTAGCCAGGAAGGTAAGTTATCAAACATAAACTTAACCTTTGTAACCATATTACGAGCAGTTTCCTGTTTTGTTGCTATACACAAAACGTTTTTATCTTTATGAAACAACATTAACCATAAAGCATACCCACCACCTAGAGTTGAAATGCCTAGCTGACGGGATTTAAGTACTACTGAGTATGGATTATCTCTCCATAAATGCAGTACTTTTTCTTGGAAAGGATATAGATTGAATAATATTCTACCTCTTTGAGGGTGTTGAATATAGCAGTATTTTTTCATAAAGTGGGCTGGGTCGGTAGCACACTTTATATACTCTTGTTGGATTAACTGTCTTAAATTATTATCGCTCATTTACCTAATTTCCAAAATAAACGAGCAGAGATAATAGGAACTAAATCTTGATTAATCCCAACACCTAATCCAAATGCTTTATTCTTTTTATCTTTATACACCATTTCTCCTCCAAAATAGTTAATTTGATCAGCATTTCCTGCCATTCCCAAACCAACATAAAGTTCACGTTTATTTATAATAATAGTTTCTTTAATAGTTTTTCTTGGGTAAGTAAAATTGTACGCAATTTTTCTACCTAAGATTTGGTTTTGGGATACTGTATCAGTGATCGTTAAGTCTAGACTGTCTAATACTTGTGTATCCTCGTATGTTCTAATAGCGTAGTAGTCTGCTAAAATAGCAGAGGTGTCCACAGGCGCCTGGAAAGTGTCAATATCAACCTTAGTTAAGTACTTAATTTTAGGTACGTAAACAGGGTATTCTTTTTCAATTGTAATGTATTCAACTAAAGTATCTCTAATGATCTGAGGTTCAGTAGGTGTAACCGAGCCTGGACATTGTCTCAGGAGTAATATAATAGCTACAAGAGTAACTATAATAATACTTTGAAATGACAATTTAAAATTTTTCATTAATATGTTGAGTGTTTCTTTATAAATATTACAAAGAAAGCGCCTCTTTTACCTGTTGTATGCGTTCTTCTGTAGTACCTTTTATATAGTATAAGTTTTTAATCCTCCACTTATTACTTTCAAGCTGATGATTGATAATAAAATCGATAAGATTTCTATATTCAATATCAGTTTCACGAACACCATTATCTTCCATATCAACCCCTTCAGGAGACACATAAAATAGATAATCGTATTCTGGGATTAAACGTAAAGCTAATTGTCTAAAATCATCAAACTCGTGATATTTAATAGATTTAGCAGCACGTGTAAAAGCAAGCACATCAACAATAGTTCTATCTGTAATAATGTTTTCACACATTAACTCACTTGCTCGTTCAGCTAAGAATACAATCTGTCCTTTGATAGTAGAATCAGTATTAAGAGGGATTCCTAAATCGCTCAAATATTTTGAACGTTCTGTTCTAAATGTATAATCTTTAAATTCTGGTAGTTCTTTTAATGCATTTACAAGTGTAGTTTTGCCTACACTCATCGTACCACATAATCCTATTTTCATTCTTGTGACGCTCCTGGTTTTACTCTATAACTATCTGAATCGTAATGTGTTGTTGATACCTCAAATATAGTGGCTCCTTCTGTAAGAGCCAACATTTGGTGAGGTTGTCCTGGCATTAAGTGGATACAATCCCCTTCACGTACTGTACGAGAATGTTCAATAGCAGTTTCTGTATTGATATATTTGTAAAGAAATTCACCTTTAGAGATATACCAGGCTTCATCTTTTAATAGATGATAGTGCATTGAAAATTGTTTATCTTTTTCAAATACTAACAATTTACCGCAGTAAAGATCATTGTTGATAATCCAAAGTTCATAACCCCAAGCTTTTTCTACTTTTTGACCTTCATATACTTGGGCTTCTAATGTAAGTTCTCTCATATTAAAATCTTGTTGTTCCTCTCATTGAGGGATTTTTATACCAAGGTAAACCTTCTCTATCTTTACGAGACATACTCCAATCAGCGTATTCCATTTGTCTACCATACAAATAATATGTTTTTTTCAAATTTGTCTCTTCACCTTCAATAGGTTCAATTGCGGGGCCATCCCAATTGTGGTAGATCCAAGATGAAGAACCTGATTCTCTAAAGAAATGGTGTAAAGCACCATTTGATTTCATTGTTTTTGTTTCGTATAACTTACTCATATATTTCGAAAAATTCTGGATATTCAATTAATTCTAAGATGTGTTCAGCAACATATGTGCCTTGAGCACCTGAAACTGTAATACCACGAGCTGATAGAGCATCACCTACAAAGTGAACATTATCAAATTGGTTTAGTGCTAGATTTTTATAATCTACAAGTGGTTCAGGTGAAAGGTATTTAACTTCTGGGATG
>Ga0099848_1000860_pt1 | contig 14180 bp, 10 predicted proteins | sample CB_VirMetaG_3_FD_78179 | JGI IMG/M metagenome (GOLD analysis project Ga0099848, IMG submission 78179) | Freshwater to marine saline gradient viral communities from Chesapeake Bay - CB_1508_1S Viral MetaG | ecosystem: Environmental > Aquatic > Marine > Coastal | place: USA: Chesapeake Bay... | reverse complement strand
AGACCACGTATCCACGCTGATTTTGCGATTCGTCACTTGACGATAACGCATCACGCAATTGCATATCAGATATACCATTCACGATGTGGATGGCCAAATTACGGCTACCAGATATCTTTTCACGCACAAACGTTTCAATCGCAGTCAGCTTTAAAATGGTTTCAAACGCCCTACGAGCAGCACACATACCAAGGCCTCGATGCTCAATACGTGAGCTAGGCATATCGCTTAGCATGATAACCTCTTCGTGACGCAATCGATGAAATTCACCACGATAATCCTGATACACCACAGGGTAATCACGGTCATTCGTTCGATATGTGCGAAGGCTATCCAAATGCATAAGGCCAACGATGCGTGAGCCACGGGCGCTTGAAGAGCGCACGATTTCGATAAACGCACCATTATCGGTGGTAAGGTAATCACGCACGTGCCTGGCCAAACCATAGCTGTACGAGCCGTCAAAATTCAAAAGTAAATCCTTTGCACGGTCGATACGACGTGCATTTTTTGTGCGGTCGTTGATTTGGAACCCAATTGCCACCTGCTTGCTCAATGTGGTATTGACGGCTGATGCCCACATATTTTCGATGAGCGGCGTTTCCGCAAGGATTGCGTCGGCAGCCTTGGTACCATAGGCAGGGAGGCCTGTAGCGCCTTTAACGCCTTCAAGCAACCCGCTGCTTAAAATGCCACCCCATGACGACGGTCCAAGCATAATGGTGACGGGACCGCCATTACGGTCAAACGTGTCTTGTGATGTTACACTACGTTTACGAACGTCATCGCTCATATATACCTCAATATAGATTTAATTCAATACAACGCATTGTGGCCATGCTTAACGCCACGCAAGCGTCGATTTTATCCTTTGGATTTCCTTTAACGATACGAAGTTTATCGCCACCCGAATCGAATCTTGCTTTTGAATTGGCAACGTGCAATCGTAATGTCGGGTCGCCATTATGCGCTAATCGCCTACCTACAATCATATCACGAAGATTTTTATCGGCTATCGCTCGAGCAGACGTTTGTTTAAATTCATTCGTCCATACTCGTTGGCCAAGCCGCTGTGACATTTGGTGCAATTGAAACGGGTCATACGCCACCTCAATCACATTAAACGTATCAAGGATTTCATGGATTTCTTTCTCAATCGCATTGAAATCAAGCACACGGCCATTTGGCACCCATGTTTTCACGATGCGCACCGCTACATCATCCTTACGGTCTCGGTCAGGATGTCTGGTTACGCCTACGAGCGCAAACGTGTCATTTGATACACCTGCATCCAATGCGATGCTCATTGGCGCACGACGGTCAATTGGCGGCAATTCTTCTTGCAATACGTCCCAAAGCATCATGCTTGGAATAAACGCTTCCTCAGCTTCTAGGTCAACGAATTTCCCGTCGATTTCTTGTGATGCAAACCCGTCAGCGTATTGCTTTTGCAACGTATCCACAAACGTGCTTGGAAGAAATTTATTTTGACGAGACGATGAATATACAACATGATAGTTATCATCGCCATTCTCAACGAAAGCATTATAAAGCCAATTCTTGCCACGTGGCGTTGACGAAACCCACGCACGGCCAGGCTGACGACGCAAACGACCAAGCATGACGAGCCATACTTCTGGAGGCATCATGGCAGCCTCATCCAGGTAAAACCACCCTAGATTTGGTCCACGCAAACGGTCAGGGTCGTCAGCAGAACGAAAAGCCACAATGGTGTCGTTCACCAATGTGGCTGTCATGTCACCCGCCTTCCACTCTTTAAGCGCTTTAGTTTTATCCATCATTTCATTAAACGTGCGCAAGGTTGCATCTTTAAGCATTAAATAGGTTGGCGCACAAACCATGCCAACGCTGCCCGCAGGTTGTCGCAATATTTCCATAACGCCAGCGTGCGTTTTACCGCTACCTACGCCACCAATAAACGCTCTGAATTGCTTTTCAGAGGTCCAAAACTCTCGTTGTGGCTCAGTATGTTGTAGGTGGCGGATTTTAACGGATTGCGTCGTCATCGTCGTCTTCTTTATCCTCTTGCACGTCATCGGTAGCCGTGCCATCCAAATCAATTACCAGTTCCATTTTAATTGGTGGCGCACCAGCTTTGCCTGAAAGCGCAACGTCGTTCTTGCGACCCCAACGGTCATTGAATCGACGTTCCAATCGCCAAGCAGCAGCCTGCCAATGCTCACCAGCCGCTTTTCCAATAACGGCCAAATCTCTTGCTTCGGCAGATGCAATTGCTTGCGCAACGGCAGATGCAAACTCCTCGTATCGAGGGTCTCCTCTACGTCCCTTTTTTACCCACTCACGCAACGTGTCATGGTGAATGCCCACAAGTGCAGCAGCGGTTTCAATGTAATTACCTGCACGCAACGCCCCTACAACGGTTTCTTGAAGCTCGGGCGTTAAATCAATTGGAGGTCGAGCCATATGTTACTCCTTATGCGGTTCGACGCACTGCATAACGTCCGCTACCACGGCTGCGACGACGGCGGTTAAACAGTGACGCACCAGCGCCTCGGTCGGTACGTGATGCAATAGCACGTGCAGCCGCAGAAACGCCAGGGGTTGATTGAGGCCTAATATCGGTCATTGGGCGAACCCTGCCTATAATTCGTTTAGGTGCCATATACTATCTCCTAGTGTGTGTAATCTCTATATGCTGGGTCGATAGAGGGGGGTCGAAATGTAACATCACAGTCAGGCAATTCGATTTTCCAAGTTTTTGCCAACGCTATGCCGTCCACAAATTGATTGTCGTCATCGATGTTGGCTCCGCCAATAGCATCCACAAACGCATCTCGTTGGTCTTTGCTCTGAAATACCACCACAGTAAAGAATTCAGCATCATCGGTATAATCCTTACGAGCCTGCTCACGGTTCATGCGCTTGCGAAACTCACCTAGCACATACTCGGTTTCCAGTTTCCCGTCTTCCTCGGCATTACCCGTGAATTCGGCGGGGATTTCTTTTAATTTGACCTCTTTTACTGTACCGTGCTTGGTTTTTAATACTTTTTCCGAAACACGACGTTCAGCCTGCTCGTCAACCTTGTCATCGTCAAATAGGAATGCGTCAAAGTTAAAATCGGTGTCTGCGGGCATATTTTTCTCTCCATAGCACAGCGTCAACGAGCGGGAAAAACTCCTTGATACGCTTATAATCCTCTGGCCACAACGCTTTAATAGGGCCAATATACCGACGGTCAATACCGTCAAACGACCGCCCAAACGCCAAATAGTCAGGAGGCAAATTAACTTCAGCTCGGTGAATCTTGGTCATAAGCATGTTTTTGTTCCAATCCCATATCGGGTGAAACTTAAGCAGATTCCAGGTAATAGGTCCTGTTTTCTTCATGGCAGCCAAACGTGACATATTGTCAATCGCTCGAATACCTGTGGCCATAAACGTATCTTCACTCAAGCCAAAATCTTCACATATTACTTCAGCAAGGTCGTTGTAATCCCAATTGCCGTCCAACTCAAGCTCCTCCATGAATCGGTTATGCCAAAGCGGCATGAATGTGCCGCTTTTGAGCATACGATACAAGGTTGGTGCTGGGTAACGGTAAATCTTCGTTTGAAAGTAATCTTCATAATAGTCCAACGCATCATCGATAAACTTCAAGCCAGGCACAAGATACCCATAAAATGGTATGATACGCTCAAACATGCCGCTATCACGCAATGCTAACCATGCACCCAGGCTATCCTTCCCAAGCGAGAAAGAAAGCAAAATGGTTGGATTAACTTCAGCAATTTGCTTAAAAAGGTCATCGCCACGTGGCCACGTAAGGATATATGAATTTTTACTATCAACCTTTAATGGTTCATCACTCATTTGTGACGCTCCTCCTGTGAAGATGCCATAAGATTGAATTCGTTTTTATCAACGGCCAACCAATACCCAAAGCGATGAATTGCATTACTTATCATGTCAAATGGCAAAATAAACACAAATAGAATGCAAAATATCGCACGAAAGAGCACCGAAATTGATTGAAACACCAACGCTATTCCCATCCGTAACATCTTGGTCATAATTACCCTCCCTAAAACAATTATACTGTAATATCAGTATGATATTTCATCACGCATGTCTCCGCCAAACCCAAAGAGGTCAACTTGCTCCCATTGCACGTCTTCGGTAACCATCCCATTTTCAATGTTTACTTGCACGGCTACGATTCGAAAGTTTTCCCTAAAGCCTCTAAACTCTACGGTGACAATGTCTCCTACATCCCAGTGAATGCCTCGAATGGAATCGGGTGTAGTTACAGCTTTGCCCTCAATCTTCACTCGAGCAGTTCTTTTGCGTAATTCCAAAAACGCATCATTTCTAAGCAATTGCACAGACGTAACGTTTCCCACTGATTTGGGATTGGTATAATACGCTTCTTTAATTTGCGGTTGCGATATAGCCTCTCGCAAATTGAACGGGCTATCATTCATTCTACGGCGATTAATTGCAGCTTTAATGTTTTCATCTTTATCCATGCTATACATTACGGTTGACTCTTCAGCTCGGTCAATAACCATGGATGGCTCTGCTAGATTACCTCTGTATACAGAAAATATAAACCTACCATTACCTTTATCTTTTCCATACACATTTTGAAAGGTGCGAAAAATGAATTTTCGTTCATTAATTGCCTTCAAGTCAAACGTCATATATACAGGTTGACGATTGTCTTCTTCATCGCCTTGTAAACTCAATGACTGCAGTTGTTGCAATAGCTTATATACAACACCGCCATTACAGTCAATACCCGCAGTATCAATACCATCATTCTTGTCTGGCTCAATATCGATATAATAACTTAAATCAAGATTTGGCAATTGAAGATTGACATTCCATGATGACTGATTTATGCCGCTACCCACCGCTTTACCTGAAAGCTTTTTATTCCAACGTTGCGCAGTATCAAATAGGCCAAATCGGTCTGCAGCAGCATACTCATACGAATAGTTTTGCCTCACAATACCCTTCATTAAATTGCCCGCATAGGTCACCCTAAAACTTTCCGATTCCACGGCACGACCGCCCCAACTTAATTGCTGAGGGCCAAAATTATTAAACGTTTCTTTACGATACGCATTTAATCGTCGTGTGAACAACTCTAGTGCATGATACGCTGTCACGGTTGTGTGTGTGGGATAATATTCAAATGCACGAATGAAAAACATTGCATCGTTGTCTAGATAGTACGGTGCGCCATTAATTGAGCGCCATACGCCAATTTTGTAATCAACATTTTGCCAATTTAAATATTCATCCAACTCTCCAGTTGGTACAGTGAGTTTTAATGCGCCAATACCACCGTCAGAGCGCAGCACGTACTCCAAACCAGACCCCTCAGCGTCAATTAGGCTTTTCATTGTGGCTACAAATTGACCATCGGGTGTATACAATCGCACTTCATAGTTAATGGCCATATAACACCTACAGAATTAACGGATTAATATCAGAATAGAACGCATCATAAATAGAATTAAACCCTATCGTCCACGATAGAGAAACGATTATTTGAGGCACAATCACATTGCGATTGGTATTATAGTCAACATTGCTTAACTTGAAGCCTGTATTCATATATCTTTGCAATGGCATCATTGGGCCATATCGTATCACATTTTTACCAGGAATCAATCGAAACAACTGAGCGTCATCAAATGTTGATAATGAAACTTTTTTCGCACCAAAAATGGCGTTTGTAATGTCTCCACGAATATTTGAAATAACAGATATACGCTCTCTTTCAGTACGAATGCGCACAAACTCATTCGCCATAAGTCTAATGTCTAGGTAGATAGATTGCTTTGTTGTTACATTGGTAATAACATGCAAAAATGCACTTGTTAGTGAATTTGGTTTAAACGGTGTATATAAGGAAATTGTAGGATATACAGATGTGGTGCCATTATTGTAGCAATTAAATGTTTGTAGCGGCACAGCACTGTATAACGTGTTTGTATATTCTTCAAATGGTATTGACATGGTGTAGTCAACGTCTGTTGAACGACGTAAATCAATTGGCCTGCCCACATTTAATGGAGCAACTTGCATTAAGCGAGATATAGGTGGTGTCAATTCCACACTTCCAGAAAGAATTTCCGTGCTAACTTGCGGAACATTTACCGTACCATACGCATAGTTTGCAGCATACAACGCATTATCGGCAGGGTATTTAATTGCAACTTTATCACGAAATAAATTGCCTGCACTGCCGCTCACAACACCTGTAAACAGTAATGTGCCTGTCAGCGAATCTCTTGTGACATATTTAGGAACATACGACAAACCAGCTGCGCTTTGGTATATGCTTTGCCAGTTATTAGTGGCAATACGATTTAATGTAATCGTATTGGATGTAGTGCTTCCTGTTAATGTAATAATATTGTTTGTTACAGGACTGCTTAACGCTTCAAAATCGCCGCACATATAAACATTTAACCCATTATCATACGCTGAATCTTGCATAAAGTTAATAGATGTAAATGAAGGTCCAGCTGCAACTTGTGGTGCATTTTTTGCGGCATTCACAATGCCCAACTTAGCAATGTCAGTACCCGTTGTTAACGTAGTACCACCTCCCGCATCAAAAGAGCTGGTGGCATTATTCCAATTTCCACCAACGACAAGAGTAGTGTCAAATGTATTACTTGATACCGTTCGCCATGGAGTGTATTCCATAGCTTTAACATACACACTAGAATTATATGCAGTGCCAACTTGCACGCCTGTTGGCGTGGAATTCTGTGTCAAATCAATTTTATACAATTGATTTGAGTTTGCAACATATGATTTATTACGAGAGTATACAGCAATGCGACGTGCAGGCATGGTTGTGCCATTGTTTAATTGCACAGAATAAAAATCTCCACCTAAAAACACAAGACCAGGGTCGGTTCTGCTAATTCCACCACTAAAACCACCAGAAGAGGCACGAACAATATATACTGCATCGTTTACACCAATCTGGCCAACCAATCCGCCTGTACGAAAGTCTGCGTAATTCATAAATGGAACGCTGATATTTTGCTCATAGTTTTCGGGAATAGTAAATGCGATATCGGTGTTGCTGCTATTCAATTTTAGGTCAATCGCAATAAAGTTTTTAAACCGCTCTTTTGTCACGGTATTACCATCATTTAGATACCCACGAGAAATAGTGTCAAATCGACCGCCAACATATAATCTTCGTGGTATATAATTGCCACCAACTGATTCTGTAACTACATCAATTGAATATATTGTGGAACCAGTTACACCTGTCCCGTTACGGTCACGCAAATCAATACCGAAATATGGCAAATCTTCACCAAATGCGCCACTGTCAAAGTATGGAGAAATGCCGTTTGCAATGGTCAACACTCGATACGGAAATGGGTTTTGCGTTTCGTCATACCGCATGGCCAAAATGTTGTTTACACGCAACTCAGTGTCAGCGATTTTTATATAATCAAATTTACCCGCAATAAATACTGTTTCTTCATCAGCATACCAGCGTATATTTGGCGTTTCTGGTCCAACTCGACAAACGGCATTTATCGAACCGCTAACTTTGGTTTTTTTGCCACCTACAGTTTCATAGGAATAAAACTCGATAGATAACGCATCGTCTTTAAAAATAGATTTCAACACGGAATATGGGTATTGTGTCCACGTAGAATCAATTTTGGCAGGCAATGAATACGCTGAAAGATTTGTTAAAAGCGAATTTAAAACTGTTGTTTTCTCTACATTTGGCCCAGTAAATAAAAATACATTGTCTCCTTGGTCAACATATACTTTTTGCAATATTTTTGCCAACTGAGGCACAAAATACATGCCAACACCAGTAAACTCATTTCCATTCCATTTCGCCAAACCGTCCACAATTTGGCGATTTTTGATATTGGAAAAGTTTCCTGCAAAATATATTTCCCCTAAAGAGTTACTGGCCATACTACGGACGGCAGGGATATCGTCATACGTATCATCATAATAATCTGCATCCATTCCTCTTGTGATATCCACAAAATTGCCATATCGATACTCAGCAATGCCCGTAACTTTCACATAAGGAGTAATGTTTCTATTTAAACGATTAAAATCTCCAGCCACAAACACCCTGTCGTTGTTTGTAACAATGACATCGTAAAATGTAGCAGAATTGCTTGGGGAATTTGCACGAAATCCACCACCACCAGTATCACGGTATGTGTAGCTACTTGGCGCATCATAACGATTTGTAATGATAGCAATACCAAAAGAATCTAATGCATCAGATGTTTTTCCAACTTTCGTAAATGAACCAACGGCAATAATACTCACACCAGAAGGAAGGTATTGCAACGCAATCTTATTTACAAAATAACTTGAAGAAAGAGTAAGCACATTTGGTTGAATTCCTGCACCCACGACACCATCGTTTAGCGGAAGGAAATTATATCCATAGATGTTATAACGAACAATTCGCATCGCATAAAACATGTCTTGCGGTGAATTTCTGTTGGCAACCTCAACAAATGTGCCACCAATATATAAACATTCATTTAAATAATCGTAGACGATATCCTTTACAAGAGAAGTATTGTCTCCTAAATCACCACCAATACGCCCTATATCTTCAAACACACCATATTTTACATATGGAATTGCTGAATTCACCCAATACGTTCGATATCGTCCTCTACCAATTTGATTTGCCAGTTGGCCTGTAGTTAAATTGCGACCAACGTATCCATAAGCATCTTCAGGTATGTATAGTTTTACATTTGCAGAATCGCTACCATACGGTGCAAACTTTAAAATATTCACAAAACGACGACCACCATATGTAAACACAAATTTGCCGCCTATATACATTGCGCCGTCTGGTGTAAATTCGATTGCATTAACATACGCTCCTGTTTGTTTTGGTATACCAATAAACGGCAATGGATTTTCTTCTTCACTGTGAGAATATCGAGATGGAGCATCCAACAAAACAATGATTTGCCATTCGGATACGTATTCAACTTCCTCTAAATTTGGACCATTTTCTCTTTCGCTTATTGTAGAAGAATTGATTTCTTGAAGCACATATGCTTTTCCAGACATTACACGTTTACGAATTCCAAACACGTTATTTACACGGCACTGCAGCTTTGTATTTACCTTTTGATTGTTTACATTAACATAGTAGGCATCAAACTCGACGGTGTCGAAATCACCACCTATCCACAGAATCCCATCACCATCTTCTTTCATAACATTAACGGTGCCAACAGTATATTCAGATTTACTTGCGTAATTTTGATAAACACCACTGCCACCATATTGCAAAGTAGATGTATATGCAATGTCATTCAACTTGAAAATACCAATCCCTCCTGGTATCTCCCATTTTTCTTCCGACTTATTATAGTAAAACAGCCCCCCAGCATTGCGAAGCACATCAACATTCATGGTATTAAACTGGTCAAACAGTGGGGAATCGTTAAACATATTGCTGGAGGAGTCATTGCTATATTGTAGATGTGTTGATATAACATCAAATGTTATTTCAATTTGCGATTGAAATACATTTGCTGTTTCTTGTTCAAGTCCAGAATTATATGCAACATCCAAGTAAACAGGAAGCATTTTGACCCCATTGGTGAACGAAAGGGTAAACACCATTCGCACTGGTTCTGGTTCAGAAAAAGGTCTTTTTCCTATTAACTCGTGGAATCTTGCAAATGATTCCATAAATAATTCTTCACTTTGTGTAATGATTCTACCTTTTATGACAATAGATTCGTTTCTGATAATTTGATTCACAAAGTGTTGGCCATCTTCAAATGTTTTTGTAAACAACTCGGTTTCAGTTTTCGGCGAAGACAATCCGCTTATGTCTTGAACATAAAAGTTGCAATAGTCGTTCACGTCAATTAATTCGCCATTTACACGAGTGTCTGCTCGCATAGAAGTAGAAGCATATGGTTCACCAGTCCATTGAAATTGGTATGGGTATTGACGTGTATTAAAGTTTTCGTAACTTCCGTCAAAATACATTGTGGCAGACTTACCAATAGGTTGTTTTTCCAACTGCACTGCATCGATAACAAAATTCGTGTCATACGTAATCGGTGTTGGATTGCTATTAACTTTATTTATGGTGAAATAGAAATATTTATAATTCTTCACACTTTCGGGTATGGTAAACACCACCCGACTCCACGGGTAAAAGTGCGGGGATTTAGAGCCACTTAATCCTATATCTAAATCACCAGGAAGATTTTTTGGCAAAGAATCCAATGTAAATGTATGCTCGCCAACGTAATATGCTGTAGGATTATCATTGATATAACTCAACTTGTTAATGCCATATACTTTTACAACAAACTCATGGGTTTTACTCGTAATCGTTTGAGCGTAATCTTCCCTATCATACAAATATGTTGGAGAGTCTTCCACGCAATAACAGTAAAAGCTCAATATGTCGCAGAATCCATTTTCTATTGTGGATTGAATTGCTTTTGTTTGGCCATACGTAATAATTTGATTGTTATTCGTCATTCGCACTTTCCATGCAAACGAACCACTATACGCATGATGAAATGTGACTGGATTTGGCAAAATATTTTCACCACTTGAATTTACATACCGCCAATTATATTGACTCAAATCACCTTGCACTTGACTACGATACAATGGAACTTCAAATGACGGATTTTCTATTCGATTTTCAGTTTTATTTGGAAATACTATTTGAATTTGAGTAGACGTTATATCTAAAAACGACTCTACATTTGCGCTATTATTTTGTAAATATGTCATTCGATTACCACCGCATTATCAAAAAAGTTTACCAGTCCCGACACATCACTCAAGGGCAATAAAGCAAACCTGTCAACGGTAAAAGTATTTGTCGTAATAGCTGCATCACTACGATATACCGCTAATTGAAATCTCGTAAAACCACCACGAACATAATAGATAGCGTGATTACTTCCTGTTCTTACAACAGGATATACGCCTACATTTGTATTAACTTGCCTTTTTAAGGAAACAAAACTTGTGGTTAATAGATGATGCGATTCGTGTAATGGCACGAATTGGATGTAATATATTGGCGTAATACTTTCAGCGTGAGAAACAGTAGCCGATAAATACACATATCCTGTATTTATCGGCGAAGTTAACACGCCAAACGATTTATTTGAGTAGGTAGCATCTCCATACGACTGTGCATAGTTTGTAATACGAGAAACAACATTTTGTGCTGTTGCAGGCACAGTAGCATTTTCCAATGAAACTGCATTTAACGCACTTACATTTTCATAAGAGTCATACACCCATTGCAAGTTGCCAATTGAGCCAAAATACCGATTCCAATCAGCAGATGTGATTGTAGTTGTACTTGATATTGTTTGTGGTGATGTATACTTAGGCATTCATTCAACTCACACAAAACTTGGATTTAATATTATTGTTATTGTACCACTAACAGTGATGTCGCTTCCAACATCGTTATGGTTGCAAGTTAAATAATATCTATCATTATTGAATCGTGATATTCCAGCGTAAACCCCACCAAACTTATTTTGCACACTTGAAGAACGATAAAAATAATACGAAGCTAACGTTTGAACTTGTCGTCTATCAGCACGTCTTCTTGCTACATTGAATGTACTACGTAATGTTATTGGCGAGGAAGAACTTGTTGGAATACTCATGTTCCATATCGCAATAAAAGGCGTATTTCCTCTAAACTTTATTCTGCCATTTCTGCGAATAAACACTGAAGAATCAGGATACGATGGTATTGATTTATTAACACTAAACGAATCAATTATTGTCGCAGAAGCCGCTCCAGATGATTGATATTCAATCACTTTTTGAAACGTTGCTGTAAACACAGTACATGCAGTTTTTTGATTTGTTTTTCTTTGAAGATATACCAAGCTGCTATCTTCCCCAAGTAAATCATTCCAATATGAAGCGTTAATAATCGCATTGTCTTTTAAGTTGACAGGTGATGTCCACGTCATAAAAGCTTCTTTCCACAATCGTTTTTATTTCCAATAAACTCAGTATACCCGAAACGTATTTGTATGGTGCCATTTCCGCCTATTCGAAAAACCGTAGTGAAATCAGCTGCTTGATACAATGACAAAAAGCTTACATGAATCCAAGCAGAATGGCCACTCGAAGTTAATGGCTCATACGCTCCAACAACATTGTTAGCGTCTTGTTTAATATACAACTCGCCATAGGCATGCGATGAGATTGAACTTACAATCATTTCGGCATATATTAAGTATATTGATGTGTTTAATGTAGATATCTCTCCTGTAGTTGTATTTATTGGTAGTCTTGCATCTTTACTTGTAAATGTGAAATTGTTAAGTCTGCTGGTAAAATTGGTTGCAGTAGTCCATCCAGATGGGTTCGTATACGACCTTGTCATGTAGTTAGAGCGAGTATCTTTGTTGTCATTGTATCGACTCTTGTTGTCACTAATAGTATTCAAAATAAAACTATTTCCAGCTATACTATACGCATCAAGCATGCCGCCTTTAACATATTCAGTACGCCATGACGAAAGGTATTCAGGGAATCGAGTGGAATTGATTGCCGAATTCCATATACTCAAATTAATAATTGCATTATTAGATAGATTCTTCATATAAATCCTACGTGTTTACTACGCTATCGTCACCTAACACATCTCTGTCAAGCGTCCAAGTACCAAAGCTACCCCAATTAAACGCTGGAAATTCAACTTTTAGATTTTGTATTATTCTCGTGTCAATACCTAACTTCGATGAATTAAGTTTCCATTGCGTATTAACTCTTTTATTTTTCACGGTACCTGTTTCGTATATTTGATATGGAGACACTTGCTTTGCGTGATATCGAATGCCAATTTGAATTTGTCTAGATGTCGCAAAGGCATATCCATTTCTATGGCCACCAAGTATCTTAATAATGTTTACTCCATTTTCCAAAAAGAAATTGCCAAAAGTCCCACCGCCAACAACTGAGTTTGTTACACGGCTACGAATGTTGCTTTGTGGCATGATATTTTCTTTAGTAAAATCGATGGTAATTGTTTCACCAACTGCAACTTCAAGGTTAAACGTAATAGATTTGTCGGTTGTGACATTATAAAGCGATATTAACGAGTATTCAGTTTTATTCACAATTGGATTAGTAATCTCCAAAACAAAATTGTTTTGTATTGCTACATTGTCAATAACAATTGGTATAGGTTCATATAACTTATTTGTACCATTCGTTGGGTTTGACAAAACACTAACAAAACCATATCCCCTTTTAGATACAAAAACCGAATATGCATCTCTAACTTGCATTTCAAAATCCATTGCTTCCCAACGATTTTTAGCCCACCGTGCAATACAAACAGCTTGATTAATGTCTCCTATTGCGCTAAATCTACCAACGGCGTACACGTCATCATTATATGGGCTACTACATATATCGTTGATTGTTAAACTGTATGGATACATACCTGGTCCGTTTGAAATCCCAAGTCCCATTTGAGTAAATCTATTAAAACCATCCCAACGCACTATTCTACTTGCACTAAGTGATTGTAAACTTGGCGAAGGCAACGTATTTCCATTGTAGTAAACCTCAGTAAAGTTGCCGCCAATAATGACGTTTTTATATGTATCAACAAGTACTTTTTTAACAGCCGCATTAAATGTACTGTCATTTGCTGGCAATCCAGTAACAGTCTTCATAACATCTACTTGAGACAATGACAAGATTCGTTGGCCGAATGGAACAGAGCGATTTAAGTTATAAATACATGCATGTTTTGTTTCTGTTCGGAAATTAACACCCGAAGAAGCATACATTGCCGTAAAATCTCCTCCAAGAATCGCAAACCCGCCTACAATATCAATTGAACGAACGATACCATTTGCGCCGTAATGAAGTTGCGACCACTTGTTCTGCGCATTTATTGTATAAATTGCGATATTTCGAAGTTGCGTTGCTGCCGTATAACTACTGTTGTATGCTCTAGAAAACGAACCGCCAACTAGTATGGTATTGCTGGCTTGGTGAAACTTCAACGCAAAAACACCTTGTTCTGTGCCAGTTGCAAAAAGACCGCCTTCTACATCTCGAAATTCACCTATTGCGTCCCCAGATATGTCAATGTCATTTAAATACACAATGTTTTT
>Ga0099848_1000859_pt1 | contig 14185 bp, 18 predicted proteins | sample CB_VirMetaG_3_FD_78179 | JGI IMG/M metagenome (GOLD analysis project Ga0099848, IMG submission 78179) | Freshwater to marine saline gradient viral communities from Chesapeake Bay - CB_1508_1S Viral MetaG | ecosystem: Environmental > Aquatic > Marine > Coastal | place: USA: Chesapeake Bay... | reverse complement strand
TTTCTGTTGCAAGTAATTTTGCAAGATTAGATTTTTGACTTTGCATAGTGTTTTGTGTCATATACTGCTACGCTACACTAAAACACTTTAAAAGTCAAGCATTAAAAAACATTGATTTTATTAAGTTTTAAAGAGAACAAAACAAGAACATTTGTTTTTTTACTTGATTCCAATGAATATTGGTTCATATTTTCTACCTGGAACATCTGGTCTTACGAATCGCCCTATGTAATTATTCTTTTGTTTAACTTCGGTTTCACCTTCTTCTAATGTATTTTTAGAAGTTGTTCCTTGTTGAGTTGAAAGAGATAACCACCAAACTTTTATATCTTTAAATCCTGCCTCAACCATACAATCATATGTATCTTCTTCAAACGTTTTATATGATTTAACATTTGCAACATTAAAAGCAGCGTGTTTACCTGGTTTCAAACCTTTGTATGCGTTTTTAATAGTCTGTAATAAGAACCCATTTCGCCATTGATCTTGTACTGGAAATTTTTTAAATGATTGTTCTTCTTCATCACCATACATTTCGTGTCCTAAATAAGGTGGGCTTGTAAAAACAAAGTCTAAACTATTATCTTCGGGTATAAATGTTTCACTACCTTGTCTTAAAAGTTTATATGATCTGTCTTTAAGACCGTATTCGTCTCTAATTTTTTCTAGTCCTGCATAAGTAGGAACGCAAGGATCTGTACCTATATAATTAACACCAGCTGCAATTGCACCCAATAAACGACCACCATATCCCATACTTGGATCCCATACTGTGCCTGGTTCTTCACCAAATAAAGTAGAACCTTTTTCTACAAATATATCATAAAGAGTTGCTGCTGCTGTAGGTCTAAAATTAGATACCATTTGAGTACCACTATATCTTCTCAACATAGCTCTCATATCCGAATCTGTTATTTCGTGTGGTTTCTTTTGTTTAAAAAATGTACCTGTTAAAATTTTATTGAGACCTTTTTCTAAATGTTCTTCGTCTTCCCATATTTCCATAGGTGTCTTCATTTTACCACATTTGATCCCCCAAGCGTGTGGCATATATGACCAAGCAAGTGATAATCCGTGTGGTGATTGACCTATAATATTATGAGTTCTATCCCAAAGATTTTCTCTATTAAATGCTGTTAAAGATTTAAATTCATTATCACGCCATTTTCTATCTTTAGGGTAATAAGGAAATCCTTTATTATCTTTCCAGTCTCTAACTACTTCTTTTGCGTTTTCCATAAACTAAACCAGGGAGTGTGCCTTTTGCCCAACTTGTTTTTCCCTCAACTTTCATACCTATGCTATCATAAAATTTACACGCTGTCAAGTTGTCAGCTCTTACTGATAAAAACACATCTTGTGGACACCATTCAAAAAATCTATTGATAATTGATCTTCCGTTACCATCACCTTGATACTCACTTGCTATTTGGTGTAATACTGTATCACCTTTTTGTAATTGTACATCACCTATCTTTTGTTTTCTTTTAGCGTGATGAAAAGTAATAATAACACAATCCTCATAGATCATTCTTTCTTTAGCGATCATACGTTTCATATAATCAGTTCTTATATGAGGAAACCACTTTTTGTGTTTATAAAATATTTCTTTTATTTTTTCAAAATCTGTAGGTTTAGCTAATAACATCTTGTTTCAATAAGTTTTCTAGTTTAGGATTATTAAAGCAATCTATAACTAAGTGTAATCTATCAAAATCTGCGGAATTGTCAACAGCGTGCGGCTTAGACACATCTACGTAGTAGTATTTGCCTGTTTCTAAATTATATGTATTTGAATCTTTTCCTTCCCATAAAGTAAAAGTAACATTACCACTTGTCTTTAAAGGTACGTGTAATCTAACAATCTTACCATCTTTGATTGATTTATCTACTTTGTCTGTATGTTTAGAAATACGAGTACCTGCTTTTAATCTCATTACTCTTACTCTTTCAAATTCAGCAGGTATATGTACTAGTATTTCTTTTAAAGGTAATAATTCTGCTTGTTCATATAAAGAAGTCCATCTTAAAGGTTGTTCTTCAACATTACTTTCTAAAACTCCTGGTTTAAGTATATTGGAAATATCATCACTATAACCTCGTATTGATATAGCATCCCAATTACCTTTTGCGTTGTATTTTGTTTTTACAGCAGAATATGAAAGATTATTTAAATAAGTTATTGCCTCATCTAAACTTTGTTTGTATTCTGGTAAATCTAATTGTTTAAATATTGGTCTCATATATGTTTTATTTTTGAATTAATTAATATTAAATTAAAACTGATTGCTATTCTACTATCAGATTTATTATTATATACACTATGGATAATATCTGATTTCCATATCGCCATACTTCCTTTCTTTGCTTGTACTTCAAGTTGATCTATATTAAATACTGTTTTATTTTTAATAGGAAAGTCTTGCCATATATCTGCTAAACCTTTATCTCTATAAAAAATTAAAGGACTAGATTTTTCATCTGCGTGTACCCAAAAATTACCGCTTATTTGACAATAAGGAGCGTGGCTGTGATGAGGATGAGAACCACCTTTATACATTTCCGATACCCACGCAATTGAAGGAACGAGTTTTAAATTTTCAACATCCATACCACAGTCTTTTAAATAATTAAATGCTTCTCTTATTACATAATCTTTAAATTTATCAAATCTGTGATCTTTAAATAAATCTAATTCTTTATTAAAAAAACTAGTTTTTCCAAAAGCATAACTTTCGTGGTTATTACATTTAGATAATATATTCTTACAAGATTCTAATAAAGAATCTGCTAAAGGTATATTTTCACATAATCTCATACCTGTACTAAAGATGTTAAATGTTTTATTCATTTTATTTTTGACTTGCTATCATCTGCCATTGTCTTTGAGCTTTCTTAATAGAGTTTTCTCTTTTCTTCATACCATACTGTAATTTAAATTTACTTACCTTTTCAGTAAATACAATTCCTTGCATATGATCATATTCGTGTTGAAATATACGAGCAACCATACCTGTTAAGTTTTCTTCTACTTCTTTCATATTTTCATCTAAATATTTTACAGCAACTGCTCTAGGTCTTTCTACATCTAAAAACAAATAAGGAAAAGTTAAACAACCTTCTTTATATCTTATTGTCTCTTTACTAACTCCTTTAATTTCTGGATTATAACAAACCCATTTTTTACCTTTTTCTATGTAAGGATGATTTCCCATAACAAACATACGATAAGGCTTACCACATTGATTAGCAGATAAACCTATACCACCATATTTACCCATAGTCTCAAACATATTATCTGCAAACTCTTTTGGTGTAAGATTGTCTTGTTCTTTTAAATTTTTTTCGTCAAAAGGTGCAATACTAGATAGCACTCTTGGATCTGTTGGTGGTATTAATTCATATATCATATTAGCCTCGTAAAGTTTTTATATTTTTCAAATTTAATTATATTAGTAAATTTATCAAACATTATATCTCCTTTGTGTGATATAATAAATGTATTTTCACCTGTTAATTCTCTTAATATTTTAAAAAAGTCTTCTGTTCCTGTTGTATCTAAACTAGAATCAAATATTTCATCTAGTATTAATAAATTAGTATTTGTACTATTTTTCATTTTGGCAATAGTTCTCCAAGTAAATAATAATGCAAGGTCTATTCTTAACTTTTCACCTTCACTAAAACTATTGTAATTGAAAGTATCTCTAAATCTACTTTTAATTGTTTCATTAAATTCTTCATCTAAATGAAAGTTAACAAAGAAATCCATTGCCTGTAAATACTTATTAATTAAATTATTCATTATTGGCAAATATTTTTTAATAATTTTTGCCTTAACACCTGTATCATTTAATATCTCTCTGGCAATATCAATATATTTTTTTTCTTCTATTACTTTTTCTTTTTCAATATTTACTTGTTTAAGTTCTTCTTTTATCTGTTCTAATTCAAAAGCAACTTTATCGGAGTTTTTCTTTTCAGTTTCTAATCTAACTATTTCATCATTTAATCTATTTGATTGTCTGTTTATTTCATCAATAGAAGTATTAATTTTAGCAACTTCTACTTTTAGATTATTTAATTTGTCTGACAATACAGACATTTCATTTACTTTATTTTCTGTTTTAGATATTTCAATTAATAATTCTTTTAACCCTTTTTCTAGTTCAGTAATTTTAGTTTGTTCGTGTTGACATTTTTGTGCTTTAAATCCTTGATCAATCTTTTGTGTACAAGTAGGGCAATTATTATTTTTTTCAAAAAATTCTAAAGTTTTTTTATGATTTGATAAATTAGTTTCTATCTTTGCCTCTAATTTTGCAAGTTGATTAGCTTTTTTATCATATTCACTTTTGTGCCATATCTTTTGTTTTTTAGATATAATTTCTTCATTAAGTTTTTCTAACTTATCTTTATAAACTAAATTATCTTTTTCATTATCTGCAAGTTGTTTTCTTTTGTCACTTATATCGATATTATCTCTATCTAAAACTTCTTCAAAATGTTTTTTTTGTAGTTCAAATTTTTCAGACATTAAATTATATTTGTATCTAACATCTTGTACGGCCTTATTTAATTCACCTTGTTTGGCTCTTAATAATAAATCCATATCACTAAAAACTCTTATGTCTAAAATTTCTTCAACTACTTCTCGTCTATATCTTGCTCGTAGGTGCATAAAAGGTTCATATGAAGAAGAACCTAAAATAACAACTTGACAAAAAGCACGATAATTACATTTTAAAATATTGTTTTCTAATGTATGTTGATAATCAACATTGGAAGCATCCTGATTGACTAATACATTATTACAATAAATTTCAAATATATTTGGTTTAATACCTCTTATGATTTTATAATCTTTATTTCCTATTTTAAATGTTACTTGTATTTCACAATCATTATTATTAATTGTATTAACTAGTTGTTCTTTTTTTATATCTCTAAAAGGTCTATTAAATAAAACAAAACATAAAGCGTCAAGTAAAGTTGATTTACCTGATCCATTTGCGCCTACAATTAATGTTGATGGTGCTTTTTGCAAATCAACTTCTATATACTGATTACCAGTAGATAAAAAATTCTTCCATTTTAATGTTTTAAAATAAATCATAAATTAATAGGCAGTAATATTAAAACTAATTGAAACTCTTTCGTCATCAGACATACTAGGTTCTACAAAATGATCTAAAAAAGAAGGAAATAATAATAACGAAGTTTCTTTAGCACCCACCCATTTTAATTCACCGTGATCATATCTTTCATTTATTAAACAGTTCATTAAAGCACCAGGTCTTGGATCTCTAAAAATAATTTTTCCTGATTCTTGTGGTAATTTTACATAATACACACCCGAAAGAGAAGATTCAGGATGGGAGTGTATTCTATTCCAATCATACTTATTGTTTACATTAGCCCACATATTCATTATTTGTGCTTTGGTAATTTTTAAAGGTAGATGTTTTAAAATTTCTAATATTTCATCACATAGTGGTTTTACTTCCTTTTCTTGGTCTAAAAGATCACTTTGCCAACCTCCAATATTAGATTTTTTAACACTTTTATTTTTTTCTTTTAATCCTTTTATAAAAGAATATAAATCATCATTATAATTTACTCTTGTAGGGTGAGTTTTAAAATCTTCTAATTGAACGTGCCATACAGGAGTTGGCCAAAAGTTAGATACAGATATAGTTGTTCTCTTATCTAACATACTTCACTTGCCTCTACGTAAATTGATTTTAAATATTCTTTTAATTTTTGTTTATTTACATCTGTTTCTAATTGATCTACATAATTATTTAGGAATGTAATTGTATCTTCGCCCATTTCTAATATATCATCTTTTACACTTGCTTTAATATCAGAATAATCCTCAATAATAGTTAAATCATATACTGTTATTTCATTATACAACCTTTCTACAAATTTGTCAAATACTTCTTCATTGGTTTTATTTAAAACTACTAATTTAACAAAGTGATTATTATAAGGTTGTATGTCAAAGTTATTATAATCCTTTTCTTTATCATTATAGATAATTTTTTTGTGTATAGTTTTTGGATTAATGATTCGTGTTATTTCTCTAGTTTCTGTATCAAATATATGAAATCCTTTTGGGTCTTTATAATCTGACCAAGTCTGTTCATATTGAGCACCAAGATATATAATATGTCCATCATCTGTATGTTTATGAAAGTGGCCTGAAACAACTCTATCAAATCTACTAAAGTCTGTTTTATTTAAACCGTGTTCATTGATAACGCCATTTTGCATTTCAATACCTTTAATTTCTAAATGACCAAAACATAAATCTGCCTTTGCAGTTTGTATTGCTTCAATAGACTCTTTATAATTATCTTCACAAATCCAAGGAACAAATAATATATCTGTCCCATCAAAATTAACTACTTTGGGTCTTGTATATATCCAAGGTTCATTTGTACCATCAAAGGAAGTATAAAGATTTTCTACAGCATTTACTTCATTTGTATTTTTATAATAAGTATCGTGGTTGCCTATGATAATATGAGTGTCAATCTTTTCTTTCCATAATCTATCAAAAAATATCTTTCTAAAAACAGAAGCTGTTTGATGATTAATAAATTTTCTTCTATCAACTACATCACCTAAATGAATAAGTGTTGTAATGTTGTGTTCTTTTAAATAAGGAAAAAATTGTTCTTCAAAAAAATCTACTTGATATTTTCTAAAAGAATCACTATCATTTCTCACACCAAAGTGGGTATCATTTAACAAGGCTATTTTCATATATATTTTTTGTAATATTCTTTACCATCTACACAATTTTCACAAGCATATTTGTAATATTTAATTGCATATTCTATTTCTTTTTTGGTTAGGTCCCATAAATTATATTCAATAAGTTCTCTTTTTGCTATATCAGGATTTAGAATATACATACCGTGAGCAATATTTGTCCATAAATTATTATCTATATTATAAAAATCATTTCTGTTTCCTCTAACAAAATCTACTTGTCTAGGCATTCTATCTTTCCATAATTCAAGTTTTTCTTTTAATCTGTCTGACCATCTTTCTTTAGAGGAAGCTTCAGTCCAATATTTTGTATCATTTCTAGGAGTAATATAGTGAAATACTATAAAATCTTTTATTTCATCCCACATATTTGTCATATCATTATTATAAGCGTCAATAATATATGAATTATTAAAATTAAATGTTTCAGTATAATAATATCTTATAAAATGTTTTAATTGATATAGTGTTGCGTGTATAGATGTTGCTTCTAAAGGCTCTACAAAAGCACTTGAAAGACCTGTTGATAATACATTTTTAATCCAAAATTTTTCTAATCTACCTGCATTAAATTTAATATCTTTTTGTACTTCTATTTTAGTTCTTAAAACTTTTTCTATTTCTTCTTTTGCTTTTTCAGGTGTTGTATGATTATCAGAAAAACAATACCCACAACCATATCTTTCTTGTAAAGGTATCATCCATAGCCAACCGTACTTTTGAGCCCAGGCGTGAGTGTAATTTCTAATTTTTGAATTATCTTTGTAAGGTAAATGAAATGCTAAAGCACGATTATTTAATAACTCATTTTTATACGATATAAATTTATTATCATATGCTTTATCAATTAAAACTCTAGCAAAACCTGAACAATCTATAAAAAAGTCTCCTTCAATATTTCCATTTTTTTCTGTAACAAGATGTGCTACTGTGCCATCTTCGTTTTGTTTAAATGATACAATTTTATCATCAATATATTTTGTGTTTTTTTTTAATAAAAAAAATTGTTTTAAATATTGTCCAGTTTTAAAAGTATCTAAATGTATTGCTGTATTTTCTTTTCTTAAATCTTTGAAACCTCCATATCCCATAAATGTTTTATATGGATTGTTTGCTTTGTGATCAGCTTTAACAAAAGGCAATTTATGATTATCCATTAAAAAACCTTGTAGTGTTGTATTCTTCAAATCATTTGCAACAGCATATATTTTAAAAGTGTCATAATCCATACTAGGATAATTTTTCATATTAGCTCGATGTTCTCCTATTGGTGAATTAAAATATTTTCCTTTTGTGTACCAATCTCTATGTTGTATTCCTATTTTGTGTGTTGCACCTGTTGATTTGAGATAATGATTTTCATTTACTCCTATTTGATGAAGAAAGGAATTAAAACCACCTGTTGTACTTTCTCCTACACCTATAATAGGTATCTCTTTAGACGCTATAACTGTAACATTAATATAAGGTGCGATTGTATCTCTTATAAAATTAGCTGTGGCCCATCCTGCAGTACCACCTCCAATCACTACTACATTTTTTATTTTAGTCATTTATAAAGTGTTCAAGTGTGCTTAATGCTCTTCTTTTTCTTTTTTTTATTTTTATTTCTTTTTGTTTAGGAAGTTCTTGTGTTGGTGTGTTCTTTCTTAAAAATTCAACAAATTGATTCTTATAGTCTTTATTGTCATCTTTTGGATCAATGTACAAATCATCTAAATTAGCATCCGATATAAGTTTATGTTTGATATTAGTTTGTTTTTTTTCTTTCTGGATTCTTCTAATAAATGCGTAATAAATTATTTGAGTAAAATACGCAAAAGGATTCTTTGATTTTTTAGGATTAAAATTATCTAGGTATTGTAAACAGTTTTCTATACCATCAGAAATCATATCATCTCTAAAGGTATAGTTAATAAAATTTGGTCTATAAGATAAGTGATTCGCAATTTTTAAAAAACATTCACCAATGTAGTTTGTAACAGGAGGATTTTTTCGTCCTCTTTTATTTGCTTTATTACAACGATCTTTAAAGTCAATCATTGCTTCTAAAAACTTTTTATTGTCAACGTAATGTTCACTTCTTTTTTTTGTTTTTGTCATAATATTATTATACTATAAAATGTTTATTTTGTCAATGGTTTATATTTTTTTTACATTATGTGGATGCTTGACAATTTGCGGTCTCGGGTGTATAATACCTATGTAGGTGCTTTGCCAGAGACCTAGCTACCTAATGTTTCAGTTTACTAGGCATATCAAAAGTTTCAGCAAGTTCTTTTAACTTCTTTTTAGTTTGTTCTAACATTTCATCATCCATATCAAGTTTATCATATTCATCATCTGATAAATCTCTTTCTATGTAGTCAGGTAAAGGTTGTTTAGTTTTGATTTTTAACAACTTCTGGTATCTATCAGAAAAAGGTACTGTTGCGTTGCATATAGTTAATATTTTATTTTTAGGAATAGTAACTATTTTATCATCTGTAAATCCAACCCATTTAACTAACGCAATATAATCAGATACACCAAGTCCTGTAATATGAGGAACATATTTAATTAACATTGGTTCTTGCAATCTTAACAAACTAGATTTATCATCTAGTAATTCTTTTGGTAGCATACAGCATATTTCTTCACCTGTAACTAACTTAATTATTTTTGCTGTTTCTAGGTCTAACTTGATCATAATAGTTACCTTAACTGTACGTTGTGAATATCATAATTAAAACCTTCTTCATTGTAAATATTTATTCTTTGTTGAAAGTGTGAAAGAGTAAAATTTTTCTTTTCTTTAAAAGTTAAATCATCTGATATATCATACAAAGTTGCTTTGTTTTTATTATCTCCTATACGTAAACCTCTACCAATACTTTGCAGATTTCTTATCCTAGACTTGCTAGGACTAGCAAAAATGAGGTTATGAAGATTCCGAATATTAACGCCTGTACTGAAAGTCCCATAACTTGCAACGATAATAGCATTGTCGCTTTTTTCAGTAATGGATCTAATTTCTTCACGTTGTTCAGCGTCAACTCCACCATAAACAAAAAAGACTTCTCTATTATCTCCAGACCTTTCTTCAATAAGTTCATAAAGTTTCCTTCCGTGCTTTTCTACTAATTGAAATAAACATAATGTATTGCCTTGCAAATTTAATGCTAGATTTCTTATATATTTATTTCGTGTTTCTGAAGTAGCAAGATATTCCAATTCTTCGTGGTATTTACAACCATAAAGTTTTTTAGCTTCTTCTTCAGTATGTTTTAAAATTAAACAAATAATTTTTAAGTCAGATAATTGTTTTTTTTCTATAAGTGTTTTTGTATTTACAACTTTATTAACTTGTCCAAATAATCCTTGTAACACAAGTTTATGTGTTTTACTATCATCTAAAGTACCTGTCATACCAATACGATATTTACAATCAACTAATTTGGTCATTATTTTAGTTAATGAAACTGCTTTAAATAAATGTGCTTCATCACCTATTATAGCACCAAAACTTTCAAAAAACTGCTTAGGTAATTTATATAAAGATTGCCAAGTAGATATAACTATTCTTTTATCTTCTTCAATGTCATAACCGTGATATTTTCTACTGACATTATTTTCTACATCATAACCATATTCTTTAAAGTCTTTATATAATTGTTCAACTAAAGAAGTAGTAGGCACTATAATTAAAATCTTATTATCAATTATATTTAAATAATGTCTTATCAACATATAAGAAATTAAAGACTTACCTGAAGCTGTAGGTGATAATATCAAACCTCTTTCATTTTCTAAGGCAAACTTAAATGCGTCAACTTGATAATCTCTTGGTGTGATAGTTATGTCGTAAGACTTGATTAATTCGTTTATATCGGCGGCTGAGACAGTATTATAAGTAAGAATTTGATTGATTTCTTTTACAAATACATTTTTCTTATTACACCAGTCTTTCAAATAAGGATACAATCCTACATACATTTGACCTGTGGCATATGAATATAGTCGTATTTTACCATCCCATACCCTATTACGATATTGTGGTGTAAACTTATATCCAGGTACTTCAAAAGAAAAATAATCTGATAACTCTCGTCTTATATCTGCTTCTGCTGTAATTTTAATATAAACATCATTTATCTTTTGTATCTGAATTTTTTGTGTCATTTAGTTTCATTTCATTTTTGTCATCAAAATCACGCTGTGTTCTTTCAATTAATGATTTTTCAGCTAATCCTTCTTCACCTAATCCTTGCATTTGAGAAGTATAAAGATTGTATCCTATCTCACCAGCTTTATCTATTTTTTCTTGGTCTCTAAAATAACCAGGTAACCCTACAAACGGTCTAGCGTCATACTTTGTATATTGTGCGAATGGTCCATTTTGATCACTATAATGTAAAAAAACTTGAGCAAGTCTTTCACCTTCAAAAGGTAATCTCCAATGATCAACTTTTGAACCTTTGTAAATTATACAATCTCCAGGTTCCATATAAATGGGACTTCCTGGATTAGTCAATGAACCTGTTTCATCTATCCACATTGGCCAATTATATTTTTTATCCTTTACGTTTGAAGTATCATATCCTAAACACAAAGTTGCTGATATTTCACAACTAGGTCTATCTCTATGTCTTTTTAAGACATCATCTTTTTTATACATACGCCAATAAGAATATGTTGGCTGTAAAACCATACCTGTAACAAATTCCATAGCAGGAACAGAATGAACCAACAAAGTATCAAAAGCAGGATCTGCATATCTATAAAATGTTCCTGGAACTTGTCCATCACCAAACTTGCCAAATATCTCTAGGTCATATTTTGGAAATTTAGTATCAACCATAATCTTAGCAGAGGTCTCTACAACCCTAGAATATCTGTATAGATAATCAGCTAAAACTCTTGGTATAAAGTTCTTTACAAGAACATAATTATGTTTTTCAAAAAATTCTGTAGTTTTCATATTTTCATTTTCCTAAATTAATATTTAGTAAACATCTAAATTTACTTTCTTTTGCCCAAGAAGATGTATGATAATTTTTTCCAGAGAAAATAGCTACTCTTCCTTGCTTAGGTGTTATTTGTTTTTTAACAGTAAAGTCACCTTTATTTATCCTGGCAATATCATCTTGTCCATTACTGTAATTATCATTAGTTTCGTTAAAGACAAAAGTATCTCCGTCACTATCATTTACATAATATATGGCTACTAGATGATCAAAATAACTATCAGTATGTGGCATATGCCATTTAAGTTTACTTATTTTATTTGGTAAAGTTAAATTAGCTCTTATTCTTATTAATTTTTTATAATCATCTAATTTACTTGTTATAGACAAAACCAAAGGATAAAAAAAATTAAAATCTGGACTAACAGGTTTTTCATTATCATAAAGATTATGTGTAAATCCTAAAGGATTATTTTCATTATCTTTAAATTGTTCATCTTTTGCTATTAAATTTTTATGAAATATCCAAGCAAAATTAGTTTCAGTTAAAAAATATAACAACTTATTTTGATAATCTTTAGGAATTATATCATCTATTATAAGAACGTCATTCATATGTTATTTAAAAGGAGGTCCTAATACCCATAATACTAACGAATATCTTGTACCAGAAGTTACAGGTGTTACCTGATGATGTAAAAAAGAAGGAAACACTATAATAGATCCTTGGTCTCTAGCTTCTTTTATTGTTACATATCTTTTACCTGAAGCTGTATGAGCTCCCATATCAAATCTTAAATTTCCACCTTTATAATTTTTATTTTCTGTTAAATTTATGGTTACTGATATTTTTCTATTTTTTCCTATTAACATAGGATCGTCTGTGTATCCTCTTGGCCATTTACCATTTGCACTCATTTTAGTTACTCCTGGTATTGCCATTTTATATGTTCCAAAATGATCTGAATGACCATCTGTGTGCCATCCATAATATCCGCCACCTTTATACATTGTAAATTGAAATAGCTCTTGACCTGTTAAATCCCAATTCCAACCCGCTTCTTTATTTGCATTTACAACATAAGGCATAATTAAATCATATATCCATTTATCACCTAACCAAGAAACATAACTATCTCTAACATAAGTGTTATTAATATCTAATTTTTTTTGTCTTAAACCTTGCATAGTTAAAGTTTTTTGAGATACTTTTAATACATTACCTTTTTCATCTTTAGCACCTTATCTTTACCTCCAAAGGTAGTAGCTCTAATATTTTCACCAACAGATTTATTTAAATTCATTTTATTTAATCCGTGTGTTATTATTCTTTGACACATTTCTTTATTAAGTGCCTTTTTATAATAATAAAATTTATGATCTAATTCCATAATATATTTTTAAAATGTTGTTTGTTGTAAATGTTCTCCAAATTTACCTTTTAACATAATATTAAATGAAATACTTATTCTATCAGTAGTAGGATTTACAGGAACATAATGTTGTAACCAAGAAGGAAAAATAATCATTGTATTTTCTAAAGATGGATACCACCAACTAGATGAATTACTTTTAGTAAATTTATGAACATAAGGCTCAAAAACTCTTGCTTGTGGACGTGGATCAGAAAATTGAATATTAGAATTTACATCTGATTGAACATAAAATACACCACTTAAAATATTATTAGAATGTGTATGTGGGCGGTGCATTTCATTTTTTTTTAAAAGTGTAGCCCACATACCAGTTATATGAAATCCATCAAAGGCATAATGTTTATGATCACCTAAAATAGATTGCACAGATTCATTAATTTTTTTTACTAAATTTGAATAAGTAGGTTGAGTATGTAAATCAGGTGTTGATTGCCAGTTAGGACGACTTATATTATATCCATAAATGTCTTCTTTAATATTCTCTATTTCATCTTTGCTTAAAACATCTCCTACAATAAAAATTTCAGTAGGAAATATTTCATCTTTAATCATTTCTTTGCTCATTAAATCACTCCACTAGTAAATTTACGCCATTCAATAGCATTTTTAATTTGAAATGTTCTATTAGAAATAATACGAATAGTCTTATCCAAATAATCTACTACACTTTGAATGTAAGTTACTTTTTGTTCAAGTTTGTTTATTTCATCATCTGCTTTTAAATATTTATCCACATCTTGTTTTAAGATTTTTAGATTAAAAGGTTTTCTTTGATATACAGATGGATCAGATTTACCTGTGTAATATTCCCATTTTTCTCTTATCAATCTGTCTCTATCTTGTTCTGCTTTTTTTAACAAATTAACATATTGATTATGGTATTTTGAATATTTGTTATGTAATGCTGGTGTTTTTAAAGACTCTAAATCTAATTCTGTATCATTAATTTTTAGGTCTTTTTCGGCTAGTTGTTGTAGTTCTTCAAATGTCATAATATCTCCATTATATCAGCTTTTAATT
>Ga0099848_1000856_pt1 | contig 14203 bp, 11 predicted proteins | sample CB_VirMetaG_3_FD_78179 | JGI IMG/M metagenome (GOLD analysis project Ga0099848, IMG submission 78179) | Freshwater to marine saline gradient viral communities from Chesapeake Bay - CB_1508_1S Viral MetaG | ecosystem: Environmental > Aquatic > Marine > Coastal | place: USA: Chesapeake Bay... | reverse complement strand
GTGCTACAGGACATCCGACCCGGCCAATCCTTCGAGTCCTTGATGAAAGAGGACAAGATTCAGGCTTCCGCAAAATTACCGTCCAAAGTGACGAAAGACTTTATATCCTACAGTCGTAAACTGGTTGACAGCGACCCGGAATAGGATGATAGTCGCAGCAGGCCGTTTCTGCTCGACGGCGCCTCCGGGTTAGCCTCCCTTCGGGGGGGCGACCTTTTTTTATTAAAGGATGTGACATGGCTGACGATACTTTGTTGGAACTCTCAAAAGGCTTGGCTCGAATGGAAGCAAAGATGGAAAATGTCGTTGAGTCCATGAAGGTGATGCAGTCTGAAGTGAAGGAGCTAAAGGAGCTTTCGCAGCAGGCTCAGGGCGCCACTAAAGCGACAAAGGCTATCTGGGCTGCGTTGGGTGTGTTGCTTGGCGCGGGCGGAACAGAACTCAGCAGCATCATTCATGCTGTTTTGAATAGCGCACCCAACTGACCACCAGCGCACCAGTTCAAGTCTACACTCCCCTTGATTCCAGATATTTCACCACGATTGGTAAACTGCCAGACTTTCCATTCTGACCAGGGTCGGAGCGGTTTGTGCTGCTGTTCACTGTACTCGGCCCACCACAAGTCCTCTTTTCCTATCTCGTACAGGAGCGAATCCTCTGCCTGCTCCATGTATGCCTGTGTGTAGAACCGGGCTGTGTAGATGAGCGGACGCTTTCCAATGGCATTCTCTACTTCGTCGCAGAATCGCAGCGCCCATCGGATGTTGTACGAGTCATCGGTCTTCATCCCCTTTTCCATGTCGAGGACTGGTCGCAAGTCGTTTGTGTGCCAGTCGTACACGTCAATGAAGTGCTTGGCCTCAGCGACGGCGTCTCTTAATCCAGCGTCTGTGTCGGGTCTGGCGAAGTGATATGCCCCGACCGCCAACCCCTCGCATCGGGCTTTGTCTATCTCTCGCTTCCGAGTGGAGATATATGTCCTGCCCTCGGTCAGCTTTACGTATGCGAACTTGACGCCATCTTCTGCGACCTGTTTCCATTCGATGTCACCGTTCCATGTTGAAACGTCAATACCAAGGAAGACAGGAATGCCAAGGATGCTGAGGGTCTGTTCCCCGGCAATCCCATCCACCTTGAGTCCTTTCTGGGTCTGGTATTCTTTTACAGCACGTTCTGTCTGCGTACCAAACACACCGTCGTCCTGAATGCCGAGGGTTGCCTGAAGGCGTTTGACTTCCTGGCCCTTGTCTCCATGTCGCATTGAAAACTTGTATTTCATCGAATCGCCTTCGCTTTGAGTGCTGACTTGTACCGTGCGTCGTCAATCTGCCCCAAGTACCACTCTTTGTTGTCTTGGAACTGCTGTTCAGCGGTCTTGCGTATTTCCGCCAACTCCTCGGGGTCTGCGCCTCGCACCACTGCTTCTTGAAACTTCTGTCTATATCGGTCGTTGATTGCGTTCTCTTTTATTTGGAATTGCCTTTTCAGCTTGGAGTAGTCTCCTTCTTGAACAATTCGTTTCTTGAATCCGAATACCTTGTCACCGACAAATTCTTCGTAATCCTGAAGCACTCCGCCCTTGTATCCTCGCCGTGGCTCTTGGTTGACCACTTCCATCAGACCCATTACTTGGCGCCCGATAGGTGGCAGGATGGACTCAGCAAGATTCACTGCCGTGGCACTCGCCGCCTCGCCTGGGGTCATGCCTGGTTGACGTATTTCCCTGCCAGAAAAGTAGTCTTGGTTGTACATCTGGTTCATGAATGCGGTCGCCAATGGATTAGACGGCATGGCCAGAGAGAAGGTGGCCGGGAACATTGGGGTGTCGTACCCTGATGCTCGCTGCACAATACCACCAGCAGGAGTGTAGTACTGCACATCCGCATACTGAGCAGCATCTCGTTCGCCGAGTCCCGCAAAGGTTCTCTTTTCGGAGATGGGCAGCCGGATTGAAGTGTCTTTGAGATACGCGGGAAGTGCTTTTCGCTCTCGTTCTCTCTGGAAAATCTCTTCTCGAGAAATGTCCTTGGTGTCTCCGTACTCAATCATCATGTTCAGAGTCTCGAAAGCACGTCGATACATGAACGCCTGCGCCGGGTTCTCTTGCATCCACTTGAACAGGAGTGGTACAGCCTTGTATTGGAACGTAATGAACGGAGAGTAATAACGCCGCGCCATGTTCACCATAGAACTTGTGTCACCGTAGTCGAAGTACCACTTGTTCGCCTCTTTAGCAGCCATTCTCCCAACATTCGAGTCGTCCACAGACAAGGCTTGAATTGCAGTATCCTTATCTCCAAAGACACGTTCCATCTCAAATGTGATGTTTCCTGTCTTCTTGAATTCTTCTCGAAGGATCTTGGCCTGCTTGTATCGTGCCAACTTGAACACGTTCTCTTCAAACTGGTAAAGCTTTCTGAGCACCTTCCCGGCTGCCGTCTTCGATGTGGGTTTCAACGCCTTCTGGGCAAGATTGTGTGCAATCTCTTTGCCTCGCATTACAAGGTTCGCAAGAGCGAATTGGCTGTTGAACTCTCCTTTTCCGTAGTTCTTCAGTTCCTTGGATGCGCCTTCCCATATCTCATCCATCAAGCCTAGTTCAGCTTGGGTAAAATCGGTCCCGATGGCGCGGTCTGACAAAGCGGCATCAACGTCTTTTCCGCGCATCGTAAACGCCTGTCGGATTACCCCATCCTTGCTGAACGGATTGCCCCACGCTTTTCTGGCTGATGAGTTGCCAGGCATCAGAGGATTGCCTCCGTTCATGGTAGCGAACACCGAATTGGACATCACATTTCGGACATGAGTAGCCGGGTTCATGATTGTGGCCCACTGCTTCCATGAGTTCAAAGCAGCGTCGTAGGAAGCGAACTGTGCGCTCTGAGAGGCATTCCAGTCTGTCATGAAGTAATGGACATCTGGCGCAACATACTTGTTTGCCAGCTTTCCGTAGGCGCCTGAGTCTGGAAGCTTCTGCCATGCAGGACCAATCGGCTTGTTTGATACAAACGGAGTGCCGTCAGCGTACTGCATTTTGCTTAACTGGTCGAAGAATACGCCCGTCTCCACAGCATCAGTCAAGTTGAGGATCCCCTGCAACCCGGCCTTCACTGCATTGTCGTTCAGACCTTTGTCCAGCTTTTCTTCAAATTCCAGCCCAGCATTCTTCTCTTTCTTGAAGTGCTTGGTCCTCGAGGACGGTCCTCCTGTCAATTCGTTCTTAATCGCATCAGCATCCCGGAGGTACTCTGCTCTTTTGCCGCGCAGTTCCTGAATCTGCATATCCAGCTTGTTTGCTTTGGTTGGGTTCTTTACTCCGCTGCGTTTCTTGACCAGTTTCGCAATTGCTTGGTCTACCTCTTGAACAGCAGCCAGCTTTGCCTTTTCGAGTTGGTAGAAGTGCGGGAAGTATTCAGACAGGCGATTCATGTAGGTGCCTGCATTCAGCAGGTCTAATTCCACAGCCCTTGCCGCAAGGCGCATAATATGACCACGCATTTCAGATGCATGGCGCTGCGGAGATGATAGTTGTTCTACATGCATCAGAGTGCCGTCCGGCATCTTTGTGGAATACACGCCGACAGCATCTTGCATCGCCGGGACAGTGAATGTATCTCCAGCCCACCGGAGCATATTCAGTTCGTCTGGACTCATTTCGTCGTACCCAATCTTACGACGCATCTCCCTGTACTTTTCGTCCAATGCTGGGCTTATTTTCTTCTTGGCTTCCTTCCTCGCAATTACCTGTGCTTCCAACTCATCAAACACTTTCAGGTTGTAAGCTTTCGCGATGATGTCATCAGCAAGGAATCCAATCGGCGCACCTTCTTTCCATCGTGAGACAATCTCTCTGAGACTTTTCTTACTGGCTTTTCCACCAGTCGCCAATGCCTCGTCTACCATTCGGTTGGTCACATCTGCATATCGAAGGCGGTTGTAGGTGTTGTGGGGGAAGTATTCAACGCCCACTACCTTGCCCTGACCAACGACTTCGACTTGCACACGCGGGTTCTGCTGCTTGAAGAACTTGCTTTGCGTAGCAGCGTCAACATCCAATGTGCTTGGGTTCCTGTTGGAATACTTCGGAAGGTTATCGACGTGCTCTCCAAACGCCTTCTCAAATGTGGTTTGGTACCTCTGCAACAGCTTGTCAGTCGCCTCTTGCATTTTCATGTAATGAGGAAGACGAGGATCGCCAGAACCCAAGTCCACCACCATATCCCCGTCGACAAGTTCTGGCCGAGTGGCAAAGTCATCTGCTGTCGCCCGTCGCTTTGGAAGCGCATCGCCAATCTCCTCGAGCCTAGTCATGGCTTTGTTGAGATCAGTCATTTCTTTTTTCAATTGCAGAATTGTCTCGCCAGAAGCCTTCGCCATAGGCTGTCTTGGCAATCCGGGGACAGGGGTTGCATCTGGCACCTTGATATAAAGCTTGGACCCGCTCTCAAGTTCTCCAAACAGGATATCTCGCATGGATTCCATGAATTCTTTTGCCTGCTGCGGAGAGCCTTCAAATTCTTCAGCCAAATCCCGGATGTAATTCGTCGAGTCATTCATGGCCCTAGCAACAGCACCATCTTTCTTTGCCGCCAAGTCGAACAGTGTCGACGTTTGGCCAGTCGCCGGGTTGTGAATGACGGCTGCACCAAGCTCACTTGGGTCCATGAACGCATACGTTGTGTTCATGATCTTCTTTACCGTAGTTGGGTGCAGTTCACCAAACCCAGGTACATAACCTTCGGATGCATACTTGAATGCTTTTTTGAACGGGTATGTCCCGACCTGCTTGGCTGTGTACAGCGGGTTCGTCAGGCGCTGGGCTTCAGCGAATATATCTGCTGTTTTCCCAAGTCCCTTGGCCAAGCCTGGTGCGCCAAGTCTTCCGGCTCCTCGAGCAAGGCCCCCGGCACTAGCCTTCGCAAGCCCAGCCCCCAGAGCGGCAAACCCCAGAGCATCAAGAGGATTGTTGTATGCGAATCGGTCAAAGTGCTTCATCTCGTCGAAAAGATACTCGCCGACCGCTGGGGCGAATGTTGTTATATCATCCACAACATCCCGGTCATTCTTCCATGCGTACCACCCATAGTATCCTGCTGCTGGAATAACACCAACAGTCTCCACAAGCTGTCTCTGGAAGTTACCTGCGAACTCAACTGCGTCAAATTCGTACTCGCCTGTCAGTTCGTTCTGGATGAACGTCTCCTCACCCTCTGGAGTCAGAACTTTCTTGTAGTGCTTGTCTCGAAACGAAGTGAGCGTGTTATCTGCGTTTGCTCCGTAAGACCGAGCAGCATTGTAGACTTTTCCTGCGCTACCCCGGAGATCATCACCTGCCTCAGCCTGCTCAAGCATCTCGACCATTGCGCGGGTTGCAGCCACGTCGCCAAGCTTCTCTGCCTGCTTGGGCTTTCGCAGATAGCCTCTAGGAGACAGAAGCGTGTCTACAGCTTGGGCCGACATTGGAAAGTGATATTCAAACGCCGTTCGCTTATCCTCTTGTGGCCCTGTCTGCTGCATCAATTCAGCAGCACTCTCTGGCGCTAGGTTGCCAGCAGCCTTCTGTTGAGCGTAGATGGCTTCAGGAGCATAGAACCCTTCGTACAATGCCTCTTGAAACGAGCCACCTCGAACGTCTGCCCCAGTCACTGTCTGGACTGGCACCGGGAACGATGCTGTGTCGAAGTACTCGTTGCGAACAATCTCGTCGTATTTGGCTTGGTCAAACCGCGAACTGTTCTTGTCGAGATGTGCAGGAAGACGGCCATTGAACTTGGCCTTCTGCTTATCCATCGCTGACTTCTCAACGTCTTCGTATCGTGGGCTGCGAACGCTTACGTTCTTCGGAACATACCGGCCTTCTCCAGATGCCAATGCAAGGTCTTGGGACATCCTCTCGTAACCACGTTGCTTGGCCTTTGCAATCCCCTCGAGACTTGTATCTACTTTTTTGTTGTAGATATTCCCAGCCGCTTCAAGAGCAGCTTCATCGAGAGGCTTGTCCGAATTGAGCATGGACAGGATGTTTGGCAGCGCCTGTTCGTCAGTCGCCTCTGGCATCGCACCCATCTGCATCTCTTGGGCCGTCTGGTCCACTCGCCTCTGGGCGTCAGGATCTACGCCACCAAACTGCTTTGCTAAGTCTGAAGGTTCATAGGCAGGCTCTGGAGGCTCCGGCTCTGGCATATAGTCGCTCGCAGCCCCACCAAACAAATCCAACTCTTGATCTGGAGTAAGGCCCATATAGCCGACCTGTTCCTTAGGGGCAGGTTCGCTTGGAGCAGTCCCAAACAGATCCTCCTCTTGCTCAGGAGTCAGTATGCCTTTGAAGTCGATAGCCATTGAGCCTACTCCAACTATTTCGTGTAGTACTGATATGCAGCTTGCACAGCTTCCGCTTCACCCATACCGCCTTGCCTCAAAATACTCACAGCTCGATCAAACTCCTCTCTGCTTACTCGTGGCTTTTTCGTGGCTGGTGGCATTGGCTGTTGGCTGCGCTCAATATCCTCTTGAGCAGCCTGAAACAACGCGGCAGACAACTTCTCAGACCTTTCCCGCGCCTCTTGCGGAAGGTTGGTTGTTACCAACGGATCCATAATTTTTTGTCCAAGCGTTGAGCTTTTTAGCGCTTGTTCCAACCCACTGGTAGAAAAGTCCAAATTCACATCATAACCCGGACTCCCGCCGAAATTCAGGTATGCAAGGCGCTGGTTTTCTTCGTATAGTCTTGCCGCTTCGGCTTCGTTGCCAGGTCGATCTTTTATCATATTATAAAGATTGCGCCTTTCAGTCATCTCCTTAGCGAGTTGCTTGTTTGAGATAGCCTCTCCACGAAGATTCGTGGCCTGACCAGACTGAGACGCCAACCGCTTCATCGATAGCTTCCATTTTTGGTCGTTAATCTTCATCTGGTTTTGAGCATTCCTGTCCGACAACGCCAAGCGCCCAGATTGTTTCCGGTCTTCCATCGCTATCGCGTTTGCGTTGAGCAAAGCGTCTCGCCTAAGAGTGAACTCACGCTCTTCGTATGGCTTCATGATGGAAGCTTCTGCTTTCGCCTGCTTTCGCGCTTCACGAATCGGAGCCAATTGCGTTTCTTGTCGGGTCTTTGCAGTCGTAGCCATCGTGCTTTCTATGTCGAATGGCATCTTTGCAATTTCTGCTTTGCGTTTTTCTTCAAGCGCCCTTGCAGCAGCAGCATCGGCCATAGACTTCTGAAGAGCGGCATCTGCCTTCGCCCGGCGAGCATCAAGAGTTTGCTGTGGAGTCAGGGCGAGTTCAGCCTCTCCTCCTGGAGCAAATATATTACCAATGTACTCTTGGCCTACTCGATTAAAAAACCCCAATCCCGTCCGCACAGCACCCTCTGCCAAGGTGTCCAGCAGAGTTCTTTCCTTTGGCTTTTCAGGTTCTTTTACATATCTCTGTCGCATGAATGCCATAAGACTCTACCTCCAATCACAGTATCAGGTCGTACTCAGCATAGTCTTTGACGTATGGAGTGTACATGCTCATGATATTACTCATGATATTTAGTATATCGCCTGGGTCCATAGGTCTTGTCTGGACCTGCATTTTCAGTTCCTGCAATGCTTGAATAAGTGTTGGATTGACACCGACATATCCCTCGCCAGAAGCGGATGCGTTTTGTGCAGTCAAATACAGTTCGTCAATCTTTGCTTGAACTGAATTCGCATTGTTGCTCATGACTCTTTCATCTTCACCTGCGGCCTGCTGCTCAAGACTAAACAACTGGTCTTCGTAAGCTTGCTGTGCAGCGTCCATCGCAGACTGCGCTTGCAGATTGACCTGTGCTCCTGTTTGTCCGAATTGAGCCGCCAATCCTCCTAGGTCCAGCCCACCGAACCCCGACATACCGAGGCCTCTTTCGCGGGCAACCTGTTGCTGCAACGCAGTCCCTCTCTGCTGCTGGAGAGCGGCTAACTGGGCGTCTCTTTCCCTCTGGATCCCAATGGTTGGGTCTTGCATCTGGAGTTCTCGAAGCTGTTCAGCAAATAGATTCTGAGCAGGCAAAGCGCCTTGTGTTGCAACCTGAATGGCCATCCTGTCAAAGTCCGATTTTCCATACTGCTTGCTGGGGTCATTCAAGACTTCCATTGGGACGTTAAGCTGATAATCCCGACCTCGCCTCATGCTTCCGTCGCTGTACACAACCGCGTAGTAGCCTCCACCGGCATTGTATACGCCAACGACATTGCTGCCAGGCGCAGGAGGGGCGCTAGGTGCGCCAGCTTGGGCATCATAATCAATTCCGTAACCGCCACCTCCAGTCACCGGGACATCACCAGACATTACTTGCTGTCCCATCTGACCACCAGTTCCCATAAAGAACTGAGCGCCCATCGGAGCAACCTGCTCCCCTTGGAATCCTGACCCAAGCAGGCCAGTTGCGCTTGGTTGCTTCTGCATTGGAGGGGCGCCAATTGATGTCGGGGCCTGCGGAGGACCAAAGTATCCAGAGCCAGAAATCTGGTTATTGTAATACCCTTGGTCCTGCTGGGTTCCAGCAGCATTGCTTTGTTGGGGCGTTTGGTATCCTGGTTGGTTGGCCATGACTCCTCCTAAGCTTGATGAAACTCTGCAAAATGCAAAGTCACTGTAGCAAGTTTCCAGCCCTCTATACTAGAGCCATTGTATGCAGGCGGCGTAATTCGTAACACAAAAAAACTGTTCGCACTGAAAAAATCATTGGTGATTGGCAACGGCATGAAACCATACCTAGGGTCAGGGCCACCTTTGCTACTGTTCAGTGCAATTGCCTGAAAATTTACACTTGGAACCACAGTGACCGTTTTGTACCCAGGCTTCGGGTCTAATCCGTTGTTAGTCCCACCAACCACAAAAGCATTTGATCCGAGAAGATAACCGTCTACAGTGACTTCAGGGAATCCTGTGGTCGTTTCCACCTCTCGGACGTGTATTTCGGCAGAAAGAAGAATGCTGTCCACAGTAGGTCTAAACACAACGTGTTGTTTTTTCGTTGCTGATGCATCTGACACCACATCCACCACAATACTTGTCTGAGTGTTGCAGGAAAGCGGTTGCGCTCGATTCCTCAATTGCAAGTCGGCCAGCTTTCGGTTCAGCTTCTGATCGTTACCCGGGGGCGTAGATACAGTCCCAGTGACCTTGTTTGGGTCCGCAACAGATCCTATTTCAAATTGGTTTAGCCCTCTACTCATACATGACCTGCCTTAAATAATGCCTGTACTTGAATAGTCGCGTTAGGCGAGCCAGTTCTTGTCAGTTTAATCCGAAAGGAATCATCTTTCGACATTGTGTAGCTATTGGCAGTCTGCGACTTAAATAGGTTCGCTGCGGTAGTACTGTTCATAGTCAATGTTACGCCAGCAATATCCGACCACTGCGATTCCGGTATTGTTGCGGCGGTTGTGTACGCCGACTCTTGAGCAAACAGGTTGAGCGTGTTGGCCCCGTCAATAGTGGTCACCCTACTCACTGCTGCCGAAATTTCCAGCAGCTTTGCATCAAACGGAAGTTGGAACCGACAAACATTCAAGCTTGCGTTGGTGGTATCCGTTCCTCCTCCACTCAACGATTGGGTATTGACGGTGTCGGGCCAACCGTTGGTATCAAACACCCAGTTTATCTTAAAAATACCATCAGATTCGGCAAGATTGGTACTCTCAACATTGAGTAGCACATCCTGCACAAGATTCTTGTCATTGTTGTAGGCCGGTATTGGGCTTGATCCAGATGGATCCACAATCGTTGTACTACTCATGGCTTATGCTCCATTGTCCCAATCACCGTCACATACAAGTATGGATTGAAGTTGACATTTGCTGAAGAGTTTATTTGCGCCTCAATCGTCAGCATCTGCAACTGCGATACCTCTAAACTGAGTGGGTCTGGCGATGCAGCGCCACCTGCCCACACACCTTTAATTCCCGATATGTCTCCTATTTTCTCCTGCTGTCCTGGTGTGTCTATAAGCGCGGAGTAGTCGGTTGCATCAACAGCCTCTTCCTCTCCGAGTTCGTTGTACACTTTCAGGGTTACGGTAACTTCGTTGTTGGCCCCCGCATTTACTGCACCTTGACTGAACTGGTAATTTGCAGCAGTTTCCGTCGCATACCCAACAATCTGCGCTTCGAGTACCGTAAAGCGAACTGGCATCCGAATAGCGCCAACGTATGCGTCGTCTCCAAAACTGTACGTCTCCAATCCCTTGTGCCAATAAAACGTCATGGTGAACAGGTTGTTAAACGCCTGCACATTGTCTCTATTTGAAATATTGCCTGCAATCTCACCGAGGATATTGGAATCGTTTATGATTAACGGAGAACCGTCTACATACTCATTGACTCCGAACCTATTTATTGTTGGTCTTCCCATCACGACACCGTAATTGAATTGGCCACATTGGTATAGCCTGCTTTCGTCGCGTTGTCAGGCTGATTGTTCTGGCCGGTATGAGTATATGTAATGCTGCCAAGCGGAATGACATTGCCAGTCACAAGTGAATAAGATGTGGTAGACGTCATGAAAATCCCGTCGCCTGTCGGGTTGTTCGTAATCACGTTATCTTTTGCAGAACATCCATATCCTGCTCTTATGTAAATGCCATAGTTCACACAATTGGAAAACGTATTGTGGTCTATCTGCGCGTAGTTAGAATTAAGGACGTATACACCCCTGCTGAAATTGTTGAATTCACATTCGTTCACATGGACGTTGTTTCCTTCAACCAAGATCCCATAACCTGTTCCGGTTCCAGTTAAATTCAACCCTCGAATGATTACATTATCCGCTTTGATGCGAATCGCCGCTTCGTTTGCAGCAAGACCTTCGCATACAATTTCACCGCCTCTCCCAAACAAATGAACTGTACGGTCCAATACATAAGAGCCTTTGATCTTCCAATCATCTGGACCCAAGAACACAGTTCCACCTGTATCCGCGTTCGACATAGCCACAAAAGGAGACTCGTCAGCTCGAATGTGCTTTGAAAACTCCAACCGCCTGTCGAGGCCAGAGTAATTTCCTCCAGCGTGGCGCTTCATGTAATGTCCCTCTTTGCCTGAACTTCAATATCAAAGTCATATATACGTTCTCGCAAAGCCCTGTTTTGCAATGCTGTCCCAGAAAACCCAACATTAAATGAACGACCCACAATGTTGTTATCCACATTGTATCTCGCTCTCCAGGTGGCTCCCTTGTGAAACTTTACGGTTCCCCAGTTGCTCCCGTATCCCCAGATGTGAGTTGGCGTTTTTTCTTTCGGATACATCTCAGATGGGTTTGGCGACATCGTGTTCGTGAAACTCAATTCGCCGTCAGTCTGGTCAAAACTAATCTCCGTTTCCAGATGCCAGCTTGTCTTCTGCGCTGCGGAAAGAGATCCCCCTCTCGCCTCTTGACGCACCCGTAGCGTTCTTGCAGATGCCACAACATCGTCACCAACTTCCATAGGGTGGCTCTGCCAAAACCAGCGGAATGACGTTCCGTCCTCAAACTGGCGCCCGCCGCCATCTGTCGAGAGTCGGTCTGTGGCATCTTCACCATACGCATTGACGCCACTGAACTCATCTCCAAATAGAAATCTAGGACGACCATTGTCTACGGATTGGTCGAAGCAGGTTGGAATAAAGGAGGTGCTATCTGTGCTTCCCCAGATATTCCACGCGCTACTGGCTGGGTCAAACACAATGCACACTCGCGCTGGCATTTCGTCTGTACCGTCCTCGAGCGTTGGGTCGTAGCCATGATTCACATTTCCCGAATAAAACTCGTCATAGTGCGTTCCTGTGACAGGAACAGACCACCACATCAGATTCCGAACATGGTCATACCCTCCGCAGGCAAACTTCAATTGAGACTGAATAACCTTGAACGGGTAAGGAATGTCACCCATGACATCTTGGCTCATTTTATACATTGGGCCAAGGCCCCACCCATCCTCAGAGAACATGTCGTCTAGGTCGGTACTTATTTTCTGGACAGATTGCCCAGACAAAGCATACACCCCATCGTTTCCCAAAAATGCGACCATCCCACGGCCCTCAACGATTGTTCGCTGGCTCACACACCCCACGCCATTTACAATTCGCGGCATACTGACAACGCTCGCAACAGAATCCGCATACGCGCCAGCAAACACTTCTGTCTGCGTAAACGCATAAAAGGTATTGCCTGAGTTGTACATCGCAGTGATGTCTTTGTTGCTTCCAATTGCTACGCGCCTATTCCCCCAAAACGCAGTCGGGTCATCCGGGTCGGAGAACCAAATCAGTGACCGCCCAATTGTGGCGCCACCTCTAGTCGGAAACAGAGAGTCTTCTGGGTAATCGCTTTGGTTTGCCGGGATGTTCGTACTAAACGCCACACGTTCATCGCCATCAAACCCAGAGATAACGAGCTGGTTCATAAACGAGTACACCAGTCGTCCATTTGGCACTTCATCCAAGTAACTCTGAAAGTCTTTCTTGCCGCCCAGTTCCCCAACCTCGACAGGTCGGATCTCATAAGGATTGTTGTCGTATGAGTAGCGAAACACTTGTCCACTTGGAAAACTTATGAAGACCTCTGAATTTACTTCTGCGAACACTGGAAACATATACGGCCCAGGTCGCACTGTGTATGGGAATGATGATAGGGAGTACGGCATATCCGAACGCAGGGCAGCGCCTTGCTGGTCAATAACAGAAAACAAGATGTGGTTTGTGTTCTCGTCCCACATGAAAACAAGGACCACACTAGAGTTCCCAGGAGTAGGAACGCTTTTAATGCCAAGAACGCGCACAGCAATTGGCTTTGTTGGCACCCCCGAAACCTCTGTAGGGAAGAACCGCTTTACGCACACAAACCCGTCTCTTGGCCGTATTGTTCCGCTGGACGTATCCACGTTGAACGACACCTTGGCCTTGGACGGTGGTGACCCTGGTTTGCAGGAGACACCATTAAACCCAGATGCCTTCATGAAGCTTGGATTAGTAGCCATCCATCACCACCCTTGGTGTTCCAGTTGTGCTTTGCTGGTCCAGCCATGAATTAAGAAGAGTGAGCTTTTGATTAAGCTGGAGAAGAACAGGGTCTGTCTGTTCGTCGCTTCGCCCTTTCAAGACCAATGTTGCCATGTACTCAATAATTCTAACATACCGCTGAAAGCAACGCTCATCGCCGTAAAACACCTCAAGGGTGTTCTCGCTGCCGTCCTCTTCGTACTCTTTGAATCTCTTCACAATCTCCAAGCGAAGACGAATTGCATTTCTTGGGATTGGGTCTAGGAAGACTTTTGTCCCCTGAATGCAGAAGAAGACATTGTGGTAGCGCAATGTTGACCCGCCTTCCCACGTCTCCGGGTTACCTGCCTCGTCAATGAAGTCGCCATAGAATAGAGAGAATCCGCGCCCCCTTCTGTACAGCTCTTCAAAGTTTTTTCTGAACAGCGGGACGGGAGTGTTGTCAGCATCCGCAGACTCATTAATGGGGAGAGCGCTGACCAGCAGGATGTCGTATGTTCCGATGTCCAGCGCAGGAAAGATGGCGGACAGGTCGACACTCATTGTGTCGGCAGCCCATTCGTACTCTTTGGTGAATGTTGGGATTACATCACGATTCCTCAATGAAATCATGTCATAAAGATCATTCTTCGCTTCATTGATTGCTGCAATGACTTCCGCATCGGACCAATGAATACCTTGCGTATCCTCAACACGGCGCCTGATGCGAGTCATCATTGTGGAGACAGTTGTCGGCATCTCTTTCCCCTAGGCCGACTGTCGTCTATGATGTGTAGATAGTCGGGCTAATCGTTTTGCGAATGTTGTGATACCCTTCTTCCAATTTGGGGGCTACGGTATCAATCTTCTTCGCCGTTTCGTTTTGGCGTTCCTTCCGCTTCATCTCGGCGCGGGCCTTTGCTCGAGCCAATCGCTCATGCTTGTCACGCGCTCTCTTCGAGTAAAGCTGTTCAAGAATACGACGATCTGGCTCTCCTGTGAAGTCAGAAACCCACAATACGGGTTCATCAACCATCTTCACATCATACAGCCTTGCGCCTTGGTATTCACCAACAAACACTCGACGCTTGACCTGCTGGAACACAATCCAGCATTGATCTTTCACATCCCATCGGATGCGGAGATCTGGGTCAAATGACTTCAAATCTGCAAGAAAGCCGGGCGGAGGAGTTCTATCCCCCACCCGACCCATTTTT
>Ga0099848_1000853_pt1 | contig 14221 bp, 18 predicted proteins | sample CB_VirMetaG_3_FD_78179 | JGI IMG/M metagenome (GOLD analysis project Ga0099848, IMG submission 78179) | Freshwater to marine saline gradient viral communities from Chesapeake Bay - CB_1508_1S Viral MetaG | ecosystem: Environmental > Aquatic > Marine > Coastal | place: USA: Chesapeake Bay... | reverse complement strand
TGCTGCCACGGGAGTTTGGGGGCGAGTGTTGGCATATCAGTAGTACCACATTTGGTCAGCGGTGATGCGGTCGCGAAGGGCTAATTGGTTTGATTGGTAGTACATCATTTCCGATATCGTTCCGAGCCAAAATTCAGCATTGACGCGACCAGCGCCAATGAGGATTGCCCCCGTCGTCGCAGCGATTGCCCCGCTACTGGAAACTCGCGTCGATGCCAATGCACCGTTTATCCGCACTTCTGCTGCCGTGCTTCCAAGAATCGTAGTAACGCAGCGAATGTCGCTCCCGCTGGCGACAGGGCCAATCGCTCTCGGGGTGCTAGCCGCGCCGTAGCCACTCCCGAATGACAAAATGTCGCCCGCCAGCCAGTCTTGGCTAGATGTGCCTGCGAGAGCAGCAAACCCTATCCCTAGCGTTAATGATGTTGAGTATGCGTGCGATGCAATCCCACGGTATCCCGCAGGATTCATCCATTCCCCTGCTTTTGCAACCATAAACGCTGAAGCATTCGGTGCAGTGGCGACCGCAGATGTCGTCAGGAAATCATTCGCCCCATCAAATTGCAACGCCGCCTTCCCGCCCTCCGTCACCACCACACCGCTGGAAACAATCTTCGGCTGCGCTGCCGTCGTCGTCTGTGTCGCATCTCTTCCATTCTGCGACTGGTCATGCCACGCCTTGACAAACCCGTCCCCTCCCCCGCACCACGCGGCGAGCGTCCCGTCGCTCACTTCGGTGGCAGTGAAATCCCGCTCCGCTGAGTCGGTGCTGCGGCGCACCGTGACGACGGGGCCAACGTATGAGTTGCTCAAAGACCGCAGGCTATACGCTGCGGCGGCACCCGGTGCGTAGTCCAGCAAAAGCGGGAGTTTCTGCGGCACCAAGAGCCTGTTGTTCATCGGTGACATGGCGAGACTCTATGTGAGTAGGCTAGGGGTGTCACGCAGGGCGGCGAACTCTTCATCGGTGAGTTCTTCTGCGGTGATTGCACCGCTATTCGCCGCATCCAGCACGGCGATTGACCAGTAGCCTCGGTAGGCCAAGCGGCCATCGGTCAGCGGCGTCACCGATGCAGTGCCCGGATACAGCAAGGCTCGCAGAACCAGCGGGTCGTCGGTCTGATCCCGCCCCGCACAGATGCAGTCAACGATCTCGCTGTCTGGACGACGCGGCGACTCAGGCAGTGGTGCGTGCATGGCCGGGTCGGCAAGCACAGCCTGCATCGTCTCGGCACTGAAGGCGAAGACGCGGGGCGTCTTGTCGAACAGCGGATACGGGTCGATTGGTTCTTCGGTTGGCATGGCTACAGTGCGTTGATGAGGTCTGTGATGGTTTCACGTTGTTCTGCTGTGGGTTGAGCGTCGGATGCAAAGACAAGCAAAGCAGCGGAAACACCAGCGGTGTTTCCTGCAATCTCCGTGTTGTTGGCCTTGTAGCCTGCGACAAACACCTCGTCCGGTACACCACCGATGTCAGTCGGCCCTAAGTCTGTTGTCTCGTCAATGATGTTGTTTTTATCTAAAGACACGGAAGTCTTGTTTTTCCACAGAGCAGATGTGTCGCCAGCCTGGAAAGCAACTGAGTGATCTTCTCCTGCTGCCCACGCAAGGCCTGTCGTCCCGAGCCTCCTAGTGATAGAGGAAGTGTCCGTCGCAAATGTCCATTCGCTTGTCCAAGTCTCTCCGGTTGTGGCACCAGTTTGTCCCCCGAATATGCCACCGCCAGTCCCTGTTGGTAGCGAGTTCCTTGCCTCACCAAAGGAAAAGTACATTGATCTAGCCAAGTCTGCTTGGCTTGCTAAGGCAGGAGCGCTTCGGAAAACCAGCAGCGCTTCATCAGACGAGCCAAAGCCAGTAACATCTGCTTTCCCATACTGCGTCGATCCGTTGAACGTCACCCCATCGCTCCCCCATGTCGGAGAGTTCACCAGCGTCATGTTGTTGCTGGTCAGCCCGCCGAGCCCGTAGACCGTTGAGCCGGTGCCTGCGTTCTGCGCCGACTTCATCGGGTAGAAGCGGGCGTAGTTCCAGAGCCCCTGTGCCTTCAGGTAGGTAACAAGGTCTTCGATCTTGTTCAGATCGGGGATGCTCTTTGCACCGCTCGCCGCTGCGAAGGCCAGCACATCACTGTCCGTCGGCACCGTCTGCGATGCACCACCGAGAGCCTGCGGTGCGTAGGCGTGGTTGTACGGCAGTTTGGCTTGCAGCCCGTAGTGCCATGCCATCTCGCCCTCTGCGAGTTCGCGTGACGCAGAAACGTCGGAGGGGTAGATCAGGACTTCGCTAATGGTGCCGGTGAAAAACTGACTAACAGACGGCTCGCCTTGCGCACCAATGTAGAGCGTCTTCGGCACCCAGTCGCCGTTTCCTTGATCTGTGTTTGTCTCGTAAGCAACGCCGTTGACAACTATTCTTGCTATGTCGTCTTGTATGCTGCCAATGCCAACGAGAATGTTTTTGTCTGGTGCAGCGTAGTTTTCTGGCGTTGCGGCTGTTTGCAAGACGTTGTAGCCAGACTGGAACCTATACCCTTTCCCTCCAACCGTCACTATAAGGTTCCAGCCCGGATTTACAGTTCCGGCGAAGCAAACAATCCTTCCGTTTATGTCTGCAGTCTTTGTTGCGGCACAAAAAACAGAAACCTTGTTTACGAACACAGTGCCTATTGTTGTTTGAGCGAAATGGTCATCCACCCCATCAAAAGACACCGCCGCCTTCCCACCTTCCGTCACAACCACACCGCTGCTCACAACCTTCGGCTGATACCCTGCCGTCGCCTGCGCGGCATGCCGAGCATTCCCGCTCTGGTCATACCAAGTGTGGACGAGCCCATCGCCTGCACCGCACCACGCGGCCAAGGTCCCATCGGCAACCTCGTCGGCGGTGAAGTCTGCGAGCGTGCTGTCGCTGCTGCGGCGCACCTTGACCACCGGCCCGGTGTAGGCATTCGACAACCGCCTCAGCGAATACGCTGCTGCGGCTCCCGGCACATGGTCTAGCACGGGTGCAGCAAACTTGGGGGAGGAGCCAAGCAACATCTGCTTGACGACGCTGCTGCCAGCCAGGATTGCCGTGTCGTTGCTGCCGAGTTTGAGCGACATCGAAAACTCCGATCAGGTGATGACGTAGAGCGTGGTGGCGTCAGGAGTCAGGGCGTCGTACTCGGCTTGCGTCAGGGCGACGATGTTGTCGATGCCAGTGCCGATCAGGGCGTAGTCCGTGGAGTTCCACAGCTTGCCTTCGCCGACCTTCTTGCGGCCGGTGTCGGACTCAATGCCCAGCTCGCCTTGAGCAAGGTGAAAGTTGCCGGCAGTCCACTGTGCTGCGGTCTTGGTGCGAATCAGCTTGTCGACTGTTCGCAGCGGATTTGGAAAGCTCATATCACGCACCCCCGAATGAAAATGACCAGAACAGCGGCGAATGCCAGGCCGGCAAACGCCAGGAAGTTAATGAACCTCTGAATGCTCATCCCTTCACCGACACGGTCGCAGTCATCGACGCGGAGCCGGTGATGATTGGGTAGACGTACGCGCATGCGAAGCACGCATCGGGCACGGGGTGGACGCCGACAGTGACACTGGTAGTGACGGCGTTGCCGCTGTCGTAGACCTGCAACGGCGTGGCAAGCGGGTCTGGAGCCCCGTACCAGTTGATTTGCGTGGCTCCGTTGGTCGCAGCAATGGTGATGCACCCTCCAGCCCAGCGGGCGTAGGGGAAGCCGCCAGAGCCTGCTGTGGCTACGCTGCCTGCCGTGATGGTCGTATTGCCGCCTGGGCGGCGTTCAATTGCGTTCATCGTCCTTTTCCCTTCAGTGCGTGCTTCTCAATGACCTTGTCCCGCAGCTCGCCGGGCGACTTCTTGGATCGCTTGGAGAGCCGCTTAACCTCCTGCCGAATGATCTTTTCGTTGAGCGATGTGCGCTTCGGCTCGGCCGGGCCAGGGTCGTAGTCGTAAATGCCCTGCACGCGGAGGCGGCGTTTCTGTGCGACTCGCCGGATGTCGTCTACGCCGGAAACCCAGGCCTCTGGGTCTTTCCACGCTCGGCTGTCCGCGAGCCCGCCGACGTAGTACTTGCCACTGATGTCAACGCCAGCCTCTTTCGCCTCTTTGGCGACGTAGTCGGCCTGACGCCTCGGCATGGCGTCCAGTTGCTGGTTGTTGTACCGGCCCTCCATGAACGCCCTGTCGCTACCCAGGGAGCCTGGCGCAATCTGGTGGGCGCACATGTCTGCCCATCGCTCGCCGTGCGGCAATGCCTTCTTGTAAACCTCAACGGCCGCTGGGCCTAACGCCTTGATGTGCGAAGGAATCATTCAGGTGGTGCTTCCTGTTGCGGAGGAGGGGGAGGGGGAGGGGGGACTTGATATCGACTGACATCAAAGTTCATGGTGTTACCCCAGTCCTCCAGCATTGCGTTGAACAGCTCGGGGCGACCGGCTTGGAGGAGGCCTTGGGCGACAGGCATGATGATCTGCATGGCGTTGTTGAGGTTCTCCACCTTGGTGGCGATGTTCGGCTTCCTCGCGGAGCCTGCCTCAACTCGGTAGCTGTACTCCCGAACGATGTTGTCTGGCGACTCGTTTAGGACGTGCATCTGCCACGCCTGCGCCGCCATGTCTCCGAGCAGCGGAGCAACGTCTTGCGGCGATATCAGCCAGCGGGCCATCAGCCCTTCTTTGCGGGCAACCTCCGAGAGGGCGTCCTCAAGCTGGTTGGCGTAGTCGTCAGGCCGCACGGAGATCTGCTCGGCCTTCACGGTCGCCTCTGCCGCACTTCTGAAGGACGCCCTAGTCATGCCGTAGATGAGCTCTGTGAGGCCCACGCGGCGGTCAAAGAGGGCCGTTACCTCGGCGACGATCTGGTACATGTCCTGGGTTACACCAGGCATCTGGAACACAGAGATCACGTCGTTGACGCTGCGGCCGATTGCCTCGCTAATCTCAACGATCTTGAAGCCGCCCTCGGCCTTCTCAAGGATCTTCGACTTGATGTCTGGGTCTGCGGCCTTCGCCACGCCAACGAGCGTCTGCGAGGATGTGGCAATGCGGGTCGCCAGAAAGGACATGGCCCAGTTGATGAACCGCAACTCGCCGATGGCCGGGCGGATCAGCGACAGCGGCCAGGAGTACCCAGGCTTTCCGTGCCACGCCAGTAGCGTGAATGGCCAGCCGTTGGGCTCTGCCCAGAACGGGATCGGCCATTGAGCTGCCATGAAGAGGGACTGCGGTATCCCTGTCTCGTCCACCTCTTCCTGCAAGATCGCAGGCGGGGCATTTAGGGGGAAGTCGACGCCCTCGGCTACGACGATGTAGCAGTTGGGGCCAAGTGCGTCGAACTTCCCGCGTAGTTCCTTGTCGCCGTCTTTGAGGCGGTCGCCAAAACCAGTCTTGGAGTAGATCTCCCAGTAGGTGATCAGGTCGTTGGTTTTGCCGTTCTTCTTGCGGTGTTCGTAGCCCCGCTCGCTCTCGTCAGCCCGAGACTGGTAGCTCTCGGCGTGGCCCTTCAGGTCTTCCCGCTGGAGGCCAAACTTGCCGGCGACGTAGTCCACCGGGTGGGTCCGCTTCCTCGCACACCACAGGATGTCTTCGTACTCGTCGGCGTCCGGGTCCCAGACGAGGTTGTCGATGGAGTCAAAGAAGCTGCCGGCCAGTTTCGTATCCGAGCCGGGTGGCTGGTACAGCTCATGCCACCACACCGAACAGCCCTTGATGAACGCCTCTTCCACCACCTTGCGGCTGTGCTGCTTGAGGTTGAGCTCGTTGGGCGTGTAGTTGAGGTACTCTTCCAGCAACTTGGAGATCAGCTTTCGCCGCTCCAGAGACAGCCCCTGCTGCTGAACCATCTGCTGGTACATCTGCATGCCAGGGTCTGGCATCATCAAAGGCTGCCCGTCAGGCCCCACCACGGGCTGGCCATCTGGCCCCATCTGCGGCACAGGGGGCTGCGGGAAGATGCCCAGCATCTGCGGCTGGATGACAGGGTACTGCTTAGGAGTGACCGTCCGGGTGGGGTTGCGGTGGTGGATCACTGCGGTGAATAGACGAACCGCTTCCCACACCCGGTTGATCTGCATCCGAAACTCGGGGGGCTCTATGCCCCGCGAGTAGCTCTTGAAATACTTCGACCCCCACATCGCCTCGGGATCGGAAGCGAAGAACGCCATTGCCTCTTGGGCGTCGTCCGTAAATGGCTTCTTGTGCTTCTCGGCAAGGCGGATTTTCTCCAGCCATTGCTTCGTAATTGGGCGCAGTGGATTGTCGTCAGCCATGGAAATCTCCTACTGGCTAATGTCCTATTTCTTCGGTTGGAGTGCTGCGAGCTTCTTCTCAAGCATCGCAACCCGCTCGGAAAGAACTGCCAGTCGCGGGTCCTCGGGGCGGGCTGACCACATCCCGTATTCCTTCCACGCCGGATACTCCTCAAACCCAGGGTCGTCCTTGTGGTGGACGCTCGCTCGGTCGACGCCGCCGTAGCCTGGGCTGACGACCCACAGGTCCAGGGCTCGCTGGCCGACCTTGCTTACGAGAGCGATTGACGGGTCGGCGCCTTCATGGGCGTAGAAGTAAACCCAGTCGCCAAGAATCGGCTTTGGCATGTCATACATGTTTCACAGGTCCTATGTTGACGCCACGGGGTTCTGACTCGCGCTGGCGTCGTTTGCGCTCGTCAAGCCACTTAACCCACCACGGGTCAGGGCCAAACTGCTTCGGAGGCCGGTGGTACTTGGGCTCGTAGGCGCACAGGTACTCCAGGCACTGGACTGCGTGGACATCGCCGCGTGTCTGCGGCACGTCGGTGACGAAGACTTGTCCATTCACAGAAGTGGTCTTTTTGCGATACCGCTTAATCTCGCGAATGAGGTTCGGGCAAGACCCCTCTAGGACTTTGATGCCGGTCGACCCGTCGCCCTTGATGTGCAGCATTTGCCGCACCAAGGCTGTTCTCGCGGGGATGTCGTCGGAGCCCGGAATGAACGAGTAGTTCGTTGCCTCGCTGCGGATCTTTCGCTTGCGTAGCTCCTCTGTGTACAGCTCATGCGGCAGACGGCCCGAGCCCAAGTCGCGAAGCGCACCGCCGTGCATGTCCATGATGAATGCGCGGATGTGCTGGTGCTTGCACTTCTTTTCAAACTCTTCGCCCCAGATCAGGGCATTGCAGTTGCGGATGTAGAGTTCATCGTAGATCAGCAGGAACGATTCGTCTGGCGGGACGGCTCCAAAGATACTTGCCATCACGGCGTGGCCAGGGTCAATGGCGACGTACTTTGTCCACTCCTCGGGGACGCTCGGGAGGTCCTGCCGACTGAGGATATGAACCGCCTGGTTGAAGGACGGGTACATCAGCGTGGACTCGGTTGTGAACTCACCCTCGGCGCGCATGCGGAGTTCGTCTGCACCAAGTGCGGCCCATCGATCCAGATTCTTTTTCTTTTCCTCTGTGTCGATGTGCTTGTTGTCTAAGAACCGCAGCGTGAACTTGACGATGCCGGGCTTCTCAACGCCGTTCTCCACCTCACGCTCGGCACGTTCGCACAGACCGAGCAACGCATCATTCTTTGAGTGCGGCATTGCGGACCACACAAACCGGCCTTTACGGTCGGCGAGGCGGGCCAGCATTTCGCCAACCCACTGCTCGTTGTTGATGTCCTCGTCAATCCAGATAAGGTCGGCCTGAAAGCCCTGTGGAGGTTCGCCTTCCGACGAGTAGAAGTAGATCGTCCAGCCGTTCGTCAGTTCGACCTTCTGGGCGTAGCCTGCGCTCTTGAGGACCCAAGACACGCTGGCGACATAACGCGGCGGGATCAGCGGCGGGGCCGGCTTGGTTTCGGCTCGCCGCTCAGGCTCTTCGCCTGGCCGGAAGCTTCTCCACTGCCCTGTCTGCTCGTCTTTGATGATGCGGTACGCACCTGATTTGAACAGGGAGGGGTAGCACACCATACCGATGTGGGGCCAATTTCTTCCGACAATAACAAGGTTTCCATCCTCTCTTGGAAACTTGCCGTGCGGATCTTGTCCAGTCGCAGCCCTGGCAGCCTCAACACCGACGCACAGCGTTTTGCCGCCTCGGTTACCGCCCAGGACAATACGCTCAGACGCCATGCATTCATGGAAGGCCTCCTGGTGCGGCATGGGCTCGTACAGCCGCAATGCCTCAATGCGGCGGTCCTTTAGCTCCGCCTGCACCTCCTTGAGCTGCGACAGAGCGTGCGAGGTCAGCCCGAGGTCAACGGGTTCGCTTGGCTTTTGCGGCGGCGGTATCGGGGGGTGCTTTCTCACTCCACTCCCCGCACTTCGTCTTGCTGTCGGTCAGCGGGAACGCCGTCAGCCCGCTGGTTCGCTGTATCGACGGCGGGTATCTGTGGCATTCCCCCAGTGACTGGGAGATGGGTTTCCACCAACGGCAGTTTTCGCACATCCGTAGCATTGATTGTGACCGCCGCTTCCAGTAGACGTTGTTGCAGTTCTTCTTCCAGCTCTTCTTCCGACCAATGGGTCAGCGGCTTCTTTGCTCCACCCATCGCCGTGTTTGCGCTGACCAGCCGAACGACGGTGTCTAGCATCTTTGTCCTGAACGCGCCGCCAGAGGGGGAGTCGTACAACTGCTTCATGTAGGCGTTTGCAAACCCACGCACCCCGCCGAAATACTCCATGAGAACTTCAAGGAGTTCAGACGAGTGAGGGACGTTCGCTCCGCCAAGGCGGGCTGACGCGACGAACAAATCGACAGCACCCTTCTCAATTTCATCAAGACGCTTTGTGCGTCTCTTCTCCTTGCGGCGACGCTCATGGTCACGCCGGCAGGGCTTGCACCTGGCGTGCAAACCGTCCTTTGACTTGTGGAAGTAATCCGGCGTCTCAGGAAACGATTTTTTGCACTGTATGCAGGTTCGCTCGTTCGACATGCTTCGCGAGGTCCGCAGGCATCTTGAGGTCTACGATCTTGTTGCCACCGTCATGCTGCGACGACCAAGCCATCCGCAGTTTCTGGCCAACGCTCTTGGCATCCATGACGACAGGCTTGCCAACGCACTTAGGCTTCCAGTGGCCAGCCCAAGCGTCCCAGTTGCAGAGAACCGGGTTGTATCCCAGCTTCGTTGCCCCGGTAAGCGACAGGTCGCGAGTCATCGTCACGTCTTCAGTGGACGCCTTGTTCGCTGCGTACTTGTCTGTCCACTCGTAGTAGAACCACGGGTGGTCTTTGTCCGTCTCGGGCTCGGTGACATCAAAGCACCGCATGTCGTACATAATGAGCCCGGTCGGCAACGCGGCGCATTCCTGAATGCCTGACATCTTCACTGCCGTGTGCCGGTCGTACATCTCAAGCTGGAAGTCAGGGCTTGCATGCTCGGACTGGTGGTTCTGCCAGCGGAAGACGTAGACGCATTCATGCGGCGGAGGGCCACAGTATGGCGCACCTATGCACACAGGGCCGTCGTCGTAGTTTGAAACTATGTAGTCAAACGACGACTGGAAGAACGGCTTTGCGTCAGGCGCCGCGATGTTGATGTCAGGCTTCATGTCGGAGTCAACCATCACAAGGATGTCGACACCAAACTCCCGTGCCATCAAAACGGCGCGGTTGCGAGTCATCGTTATTGGCGTGTCGGCAAGGTTCCAGACGCGGATGTTTTCGATCCGCTGGTCCTTTGACGCCTCGGCAATCAGAGGCACCATCCACTCGCGGATGTCAGGCACCTCGGACGAAATGCCGCCGTTGCCGCCGTAAGAAAAAGTGCAGAAACCTACATTGAACTTCTGGTCTTGCATGGAACACCTTGAACGGGGGTTGGTGTACCAGTGTACACTTTACGCAAACAGGCCCGCAAGCGGGTTAGACCATCCGTTGCGAACCATGCCGCCAGCCTGCGCCCACAACTCGGGGAAGTTAAGTTGCGGCGGCTGGGGCGTCGGGGTCCCAAAGGACATCTGCCGCCCCAGGGCGTCGTTGATGCTTGCAATGAAGGCGTCCCTCTGGGAGTAATCCGGCATTGCGTTAACAGCCGTCTGCGTCGGCATGGTGAACGACTGCGACTGCTGGTAATTCTGCGGGGGCGGCGTGGTCGCCGGCGACTGCTGCTGGCCGCCTGACGGAAAGCCTGGGTAGTTTGCTTCTGGCGTTCCATAATACGGACGAGCAGGCTGCTGCGGTGGCTGGCCGCCGCCATAAATATGGGCGACCCAGTTGGGCTCGTACCTTCCATCAGGCGTCTTGAAGTACCCTGGCGGTGCGTCGGAGATGTCTTGCAGCTCTTGCTCAAGCCGGCGGCGGGCCTTCGCGTTCCTAGGGTCGTCCCATGTCCCGCGTCGTTTCATGTCGTCAATCTGACGCTGTGTTCCTTCAGGGCCTCTCACAATAACCCCGCCAGGATTCGGAGAAGGCCGCTGATACGGTTGCCCAGGAGCCCCTGGCTGGGCCGGCTGCTGACTTCCGCCGCCAGGGCCGTAGGATCGCGGCATCGGCTGGGCGTAGTTCATGTGCCCGCCTTGCGGATATCCGCTTGGCTGCGAGTACTGCTGGTAGTTACCGCTAGGCGAGTACGCAGAGTAGTCGCCCTTCGCCTGCGAACTTCCAAACTGCTGCGCCATGGCTGGTGCAGAGGATTGCCTTGCGCTGGCCAATTGTGCGGGCGTTGCAAGCGGACCCTGCTGCGAGTCGCTCCCCTTTGGCTGTGCCTGCCCGTGCGTGAACCGGCCACGCGAGTATGGTGATGCCATCATTATGCTATGATCCTCCCAGTAATTCGCTTCCTAGCGGCCTCCAGCGAAGAAGGGTCTTGTACACCAGTGCTTGCCTGCTGCAAGTCACGCTTCAAGGCTCCGACCTGGCTTCGCCTCTGCCTCCACGCATCCATCGTCTGCGCAGGGTTGATGTTTACTTGCGACTGCTGCACCTCTGGCGTGTAGGCGTTACGCTGTGCGTTACGCTGCCTCCAGAAGTTGTCAACGTCGATTTGTTTTTGCCCATTAGCAATTGCTGCTTGCCGGTCTACCGCCGGGCCTTCATCGCCAGGCTGCTGCCTGTCAAGCTTCACTGGCGGAATACGTTGCAACGTCCTTGCTGGCTTCGGCCCAAAGATGTTGCCGCCAGTCAAAGCTTGGTAGGCGCCATCAGATCCAGCAAACGCGCTCATCGGTCTGCCTGCTGCGTGGATAGGTTGTCCGTCCCAGAACCAGTTCCGTAGATCATCCGCAGTCGCTCCATGTCGTCCATGGACTCGTAGGCGCGTACCGCCTCTATGAGTTGCCGCAGGTAGTCAAGGTTTTGTATTGCTGTGTTCATATACTGAAAGAGCCTCCGGTCGGTTGCCCAACCGGAGGCTCCCCCCGTAAGCCCCCTTGGGGCAAAACCACCTGGGCGCTGCGACCGTGCAGGTCAGCCGCAGCGCCCATAGGATCACCGGCCCAACGAAACGACTGCGAGGACATCCTCGCCGGCGCCCGCAGCAGCAGATGCCGCTCGGCCCACAAGGCCAAGTGCAGCGGCTGCCTCGGTCGGGGTTGCAGTGACAGCCTTTCCGCCAACCGACGCATCGGTCGCACCGCCGGCGGCAGCAGTGTTTGCGACCAGGAGGTCGCCAACCACTACGGCTTCGTCAACAGTCAGCTCGGAAGGACCATCAACCGTCACCCAGAACACATCGTTGGCTGCGACACCGCTGGCGGACAGATGCTCGTCAGAGATGCCGGCAGGCCGGTCGTTCGTCACGCGGGTGTAAGCGTCGACAGCGGTGAAGCTGCCAGCAACCCACTTGACCATTCGCTTCCCGTAGAGCGTCGTACCGGAGCTGTTGCGGACAGCAACGCACGTCTTGATGCGGTTGCTGCGAACCTGCCCGGTAGTCGGATCAACGTCAGGAAACTGCTTAATAACGCCCACCCAGCCTGTGCCGTCGCTTGCAGACGACACGCCCAGGGTCTGGCCGAGCCCGAATGGTGGATCAACAAGAAGACTCATTTACTTATACCCCTTTATCAGGCAAGGCTGGTGAGTTTGAAGAAGTTACGCGGCGACTTGAACTTCAAGTTGCCGAGATGGCTGACAACGTAGCGATATTGCTGCGTGATTTCGTCGTAGAAAGGTCCCTCGCTCGTAAGCAGGTTCCCTTCCATGCAGAGAAGCTCAATGTTGCCAACAGCCAGGCCGTAGCCAGTGTTAGCAGGCACAGAATTTTCTCCCGACACTTCCACGCCATCCAACTCAAACACGTCGGTGAAGCCGTAGCTTCGCAGACCGTTGGTGCGGCTGACGATCACACGCTCCTTGGCGTCCAGCGAGTTCATAAAGTCAATGAACAAGCGACGATCCAGCAGCAGCATGTCGATTTGATCCTCTTGCGAATCATTTCGACGGGTCTGGTGGATCGCCTCACGCACAGCCTTGGTGCAGTTGGCAGACCACGTTGTGTCACCGAAGTAAGACGACGTGTAGTTACAGATGACAGGCGAGAAGAAGTCGTACTCGCTGTCGGTTTCACCGTTCGGCCACACACCAGAAATCTGCGAGCCGCCGTACGCACCGAGCGTGGTCGACAGACCGGCGTAGGTGTCGTTCGGATAGCCGAATGGGTCAGCGGCATTGGCGGAACGCTGGGCACCAGTTGCCACATTGATGGTTCCGTTCGTTGCCATGAACGATTCGATACCGTGGAACTTCAGTTCGTTCCCGGCAGCGTAACCGTCCTGCACCCACTGCTTCGCGAGATGCTGCTGGATGCTGGTGATGAGCCGGCTGCTCATCTTGCCAGCGACGTTAACAAGGGCTTGCGCCGAGCGATTCTCAAGCATTTCCTTCTTGTAAATCGCATCCGTGACTTGGTAGCCCCGGTACTCAAGCTCTAGCTTCTTCCAGAGGTTCTGGCGACTGAAACTCCGAGGAGTCTCGCCGTTGTTACCCTGTGCAGGGTGGTTGCGGTACTGGATTTCCCAGTCGAAGCCACGGCCTGCCATGTTCATGCGAACCTGGCCAGCCCCTTCCAGCGCTGCAAAGAGTTTATACTTGCGAAGGCAAGCAATCTCTTCTTCGCGCAGGTGATTAACAATCGTAGTTGCAATACTACGAGCCCAATCAGTTGAACTAGCCATTTAGAACTCCATCTTCGGCGAGTTGGTTCTTGAGGCGATCCTCAAAGGTCATACGCTGGCGTGGAGCCCGAGGCTCCGTTGCGCCAGCACTGCGGTTTGGCACCCGCGTTGCACGTTCACGCAGGAATGCCATGTTCGACTGCTCTACTGGAGGCTGTGCTACCGGAGGGGCAGGAGGCGGAGGGGCCTGCTGCATCTGCTGGTAACGCAGGTTCAATAGGTCACGCTGAAGCATGCCGGTCGCATACTTCCATCGGGCTTCCGGGGATTGGATACCGTACTCTTGAGCCTGTGCGATGTAGGCCTGGATGGCTTGGCCTTCTCGCGTCACGTTGCCCTGCTGGTCGTAGAGCCAGTCAGAGTTTTGCGACTCAAGCGACTGAACATAGTTTTGAGCCTGATACCCGCTAAGTGCGCGGTTCACCAGCTCCTCTGCCTTCTTCTGAGCAACCTGCTCAACGAAGGGTGAAAGCGTAGACTCGGGGTCTGTTACCAGCTTCCTAGCGAAGTCTGCTGTGTACGCCTGGTAGTCCCGAAGGGCCTGCTGCGCTTCAAACGGAGCATCTGGAGCGATCACCTCCCTTCCGGTTTCTGGGTCCCGTACGATGTAGTTCCGCCAGGTTTCTTTAACCTGTGGAGGATTCCACCACTTAGCGGGCTCTTCAGGCTTTGGCGGTGCGTTCTGCTGGGCAAGCCACTCCTGGTACTTCTGCTGATTACGCAGGTACTCTTGGGTTGCAGGCATCATCTGCTGGTACTGTTGCAGCTGACGCTGGGCTTCTCGCAGACCTGTGTGCGACTGATAGAGAGAACGAGCGATCTCCTCGTCCTGCCTGCCCTCAAAGTCGGGCAGCGCCTTGAAGGCGTCGTAGATCGTACCCTGCGGCTGTTCAGCAACAGGCTCAGGCGCAGGGGCGTCCTGCGTCTCTGGTGCGTCTACGATCTGGTCTTCAATTTCTTCTGACATAGTCCTGTAGCTCCGGGGGTTACGGGGTGCTACTGGCTATATGTCCACTATGTCAGAATTTGTGGCCGTTTTTTTTGCGAGGTCAAATCAGTCCGCTGACTGCGGATGGCCCGCCGGCGTCGACAACTCCGGGCATGCGCCTGAGAAGCTCGTCTATAAGCCCAGGAACGGC
>Ga0099848_1000852_pt1 | contig 14226 bp, 24 predicted proteins | sample CB_VirMetaG_3_FD_78179 | JGI IMG/M metagenome (GOLD analysis project Ga0099848, IMG submission 78179) | Freshwater to marine saline gradient viral communities from Chesapeake Bay - CB_1508_1S Viral MetaG | ecosystem: Environmental > Aquatic > Marine > Coastal | place: USA: Chesapeake Bay... | reverse complement strand
GTCGCCCTCAGACGTCAACCCTGGCAGCCTGGGCGAATACCTGGAGAGCGAGGGCGTAAGTTCGTCGCTGTCTGGCGCGATTATGTCCATGCTCCGTGGCCGCAATCTGGATGTGAAAGAAGAACAAGCGATCTGCAAGGTTTCGCCTGTTGCTTGGTTCCAGTCGCAGTCAGACCGTATGAGCGATCTGGGCGCAAAGTACCTGTCCGAGTGGTACGAGAAGTCTTTCCGCGATGTTCAGCAGAAATTCGCGGGCAAGTTCTTCCCGATCCAGCGCGAGCTTCGCAAGTTGCCAGACGCAGACGGTAAGATCAGAGCCTGGGCGCGCAGTGCAACTGCGGGCGTCGGGCAGAAACAGCCTGAAAGCTACACCAAGATCGTCAAAGCGCTCCGCTTCGGCAAAGGCTCTCGCCAGTTCGCGGCACTGAATGGTCAGGAGCAGCGGGTCTACAACATGATCCGCAAGATGTTCGCAGACGAGCGCGATGAAATGCTCTCGATGGGCATCTACGTCGGCAACCGTGGCGACGATTATGTGCCGCAGGTTTGGAAAGGCGACGTCATCCAAGCGAACAAGGATGAGTTCCTGTCCAAGATGAAGATGTACTTCTTCCGCGAGCGCGACGCGAAAGGCATCACTGACTATCCGCCAGAAGCGGCAGACGAGTTTGCAAACGGCCTGTACGAGACCCTTGCTGGCCTCGATGCAGACGGCACATTCGTTCCTGTTAAGGGTGGCAGCCGCAATCCCAAGTTCGAGAACGTCGATTTCAGCCGCGTGATCGAGCTTGAGAAATATCCTGACATGTTGCGTGAGTTCGAGAAGTTCCTCGAAGACGACCTTGAGTTCCTCCTGACTAAGTATCTGGAGGGATCGAGCCGCCGCATCACGCACACGCGCGACATGGGCGTCAACAGCCATGCCTTCTACGACTACCTGACGGTTGTTGATGAGGGCAGCAAAGGCATCGTTAAGCTGCTGTCGCGCAACAAGGAGTTCCGCAAAGACATCCGCGCCCTGAACCAAGAGGGCTGGATGGATTACGGCTCGCTGGCCACAACGGTCAACATGCCCTTCGCTGGCCGCGAAGGTCAGGCCGCAGCCTTTGTCAACGACCTGATGGCAGTTCACGCGGACAAGGGTGCTGGTGCAGCGCGTCGGATGCTCGACGAGATTGCGGTGAAGGACGCGAGCGGCCAAGTGCCTCTGGCCTACAAGCGTCGGGCAGACGCCATCATTGGCGCTTTGAACGATTACAAGGGCCAGACCAAGGTTCTTCAGCCGAGCGACTACGAGTTCATGGAAAACGCGTTGCGTATCGCCATGAAGAAGCCGCAGGCTGGGGCTGGCTCTCGCGGCCTGCTCAACTTTACGCGCGGCATTCGTCAGTTCAACTCGGTCACGCTACTTGGCTTCACCACTCTGACCTCTATTCCAGACTTGGTGATGCCGATCATCCGTGGCGGCTCCTTCACTGACTACGCCAAGGCAGTGAAGAACTTGGCGACTGACCCCGACTACCGTCAGTTCGTGCATGACGCGGGCGTGGCTATGGAGAACATCGTCCACGAGCGCATGACGCACATCTACGGCGGCGTGGACAGCAAGTTCAGCAACGCTTTCTTCAACGCCACAATGTTGACGCCTTGGACTGACATGAACCGTCACATCGCTGGCGCGACTGGTTATGAACTATTCAAGACGTGGCAGCGTATCGCCAACAACACCTACAAGCCTGGTGTTCCAGTCACCGAGCAGTCTGCGAAATACAAGCAGGTCGCTCGCTGGATGAAGCAGTACGGCATGGGCGACTTCCTGCCAGACGGCGCAAAGAAGGATGTAGTCCTAAGCGACAGACGTCTGGTTGCCGAAGATGAGCAGGTCCGCATGGGCATGATTGACTTTGCAGACAAGTCTGTATTCCAGCCGAAAGGCAACGACATCCCTGCCTGGGCGCAGACGCCATGGGGCGCGGTGGTCTTCCAACTGAAGTCTTACCCGCTGATGATGACCCGTCTGTCTGGTCATGTGATCCGTGAAGCCAAACGGGGGAACGTCAAACCGCTGCTCTATTTGGCGACACTCGGCCCTGCGGCTGGCGCTACAGCACTGGGTGTAAAGGACATCGTGCAGATGCGCGGTGGTGAGGATGAGCGCAGCGCAGAACTCCGCAACCGCAACATCCTCAAAAACCTTGGCTACGACGAGAAAGTCCACGGCAACGAGGATGACTTCCTTGGCTGGTATGTCGAGGGCATGCTGGCCATGGGTGGCCTGGGTCTGCTGGCAGACGTCTTCCACAGCACCGTCACCCAGTTGGACAACGGCGCTTACGGCAAAGTCAGACTGCTCTCAACCATCGGCGGCCCCATCGTCGGCGACGTTGAGACGGCAGTCGACATCGGCGCTGGCATCCAAGACGCATTGCTCGGCGATCCAGACAAGAACTCCAAGGAGCGTCAGGGCGTCCGCGCCTTCTCCAGCCGCATACCCGTCTTGGGCGGCATGCGCTCGTTCCGTGAGGGCGTCGTGGACGCAGTCGCGGGGGAGCAAGCCCAGCGCGGCAGACAGCCATACGACATGAGTTTTGGCTCTGACGGGTTCGACTTCAACTTCGACTTTGGAGACCAGTGATGAATGGCGTCTACGGCGACCCGCTGACTAACTGGATTATCTTGATCTTGAGGTGGCTCTTCAACATCCCAGAAGGAGTTTTAGTATGATTGGCGGCATCCTTGAGGGTCTAATCGGCCCCGTTTCTGGCCTTCTCGACAAGTTCGTGGAGGACAAAGATCAGCGAGCGCGCCTCGCACATGAAATTGCCACGATGGCAGAGCGTCACGCGCAGGAGTTGGCGCTCGCCCAAATCGAAGTGAACAAGCAGGAAGCTGGAAGCCGCAATATCTTCATCGCGGGTTGGCGTCCTTTCGTTGGTTGGTCGTGTGGGCTTGCTCTTTTCTGGCACTTCCTTGGCCTGCCCGTAACGCTGTTCGTTACTGGGTGGTTTGGCGTGGAACATCCGCCTTTGCCACGGTTCGACATGGATAGCCTGATGACTGTTCTGTTCGGGATGCTTGGCCTCGGCGGCCTTCGTACTTTTGAAAAATTCAAAGGGGTAGCAAAATGAAAGATAAAATCCTCAGACTTGTTGAAGAAGCGAAGACCCAGTCAAAGGCTGGCCTTGAGCTAAAAACCTATTCCGCCTGCCTGTTTATCGCAGGCGTCATTGTGGGCGGAGTTTTGTGGTGATGGACCTGGACGGCTTTAAGGCGTCCATCGGAATTGCGACGGCTTGTGTAGCTCTGGCAACAGGGGGCTACCAAGCAGCGGACAAGTTTGGCTGGTTGCAGAGGCCAATACTGGAGTGGTCGCCAGAACATTTCAGCATCACCGACGGGCCAGCGGATGGTGAGTTTAAGGCAGACGTTGCTAGAGTAAAGTTACGGGACGATTGCACCGTCGAAGACTTCATTCTCGATGTGAGGGCAAGCGACAACATCGTTCATCTGGCCACCCCGTCAATCACCAAGTTCATGGGGCCAGCAAACAATCGTGTAGATACGTTTGCGTACACCTTCACAATCAACGAACCGAACAATGTCGCCGCTGGCGAGGCGACGCTGATCGCGTACATCCATTACGGATGCCCAGAGGGAAAGGTGGTTGTTCAATACCCAGACCACCCGAACCTGCGGTTCACAATCACAGAAAGGTAAATGAATGGCTTACAAGTTAGGACAGCGCAGCCTTAAAATGCTAGACGGCGTCGACGAGCGCCTGCAATCTGTTGTGCGTTCGGCCATTGGGCAGTCCAAGCAGGACTTCAGCGTTATATGTGGGTTGCGTACCATCCAAGAGCAGCGCGCATTAGTCGCTAAGGGCGCGTCGCAGACCATGAAGTCCAAACACATCGACGGTTTGGCCGTGGATTTGATGGCGTATGACGCAGACGCGACCCCGTCTGGCCGCTGGGAGTTGAACCTCTACGATGAGATTGCAGACGCTATGAAGTCTGCCGCACAAGAGTTTGGTGTGTCGCTGCGCTGGGGCGCAGCGTGGCATAAGAACCTGACAGACTGGGACGGGAGCGCGGAAGACCTAATGAACGAGTATATTGACCTGCGACGCTCGCAAGGCCGACGTCCGTTTATTGATGGTCCGCACTTTGAGATTGCAGAGTAGACGGGCAGACTTCAGCGCCAAGGGCTGAATACCCAATCTTGTCCTGCCAGCTATCGACGTGGTCGATTTTGTTGAGCAGGCGAGAGGTCTTCATCCAGTCCAGCATGAGAGCCACATGGCCTTCAGTAAGCTCGCCGTGTGACACAAGAGCCGCTCGGATGATGACGTTCCAGCCTTCCTTTATGCGACTGAAATTAGTTGCAGCCGATCCGTAGTCGGTCTGTCTGTCGCCGTTGATGGCATCTCCAGCAGACGCGAGTATTTGATTTCTATTCACCATTCGCCACCTCGTAGTCAACAAGCCACTTGAAACGCATCTTGAGTGTAGAGATTTCCGTTTCGATCATACGGACATCATGCTGTGCAGCCGAAACGTCCGAGCGAACGCGCTTGCGCTTGTCTCTGGCGCGACTGATCTGATCTGTCTTGTCTTTTGGTGCAAGTTTGTCACCTTCTTCACCGCGCAGTTCGTCGAGGCGCTCAGAGATTGAGGTGATTTCGTTTTCCATGTCAGAGATCGACTTGAGTATGCGAGATCGTCGCTCTGATAGGTCACGGAATTTTTCGATTATCTGCTCGAATTTCATCCTGTTATTCCTTTGGCAATGGTTCGTATCTGTTGTAATCCCCGCAAACCTCGTCAGCAGGCTTGTCATGCTTTTCGCAGTGCCAACCGCCGCTGGGATGTGCAGCAGCGTGGGAACAGGTGGAGCATTGTTTCGGGACGTCTTCACCATCCCAGCAAACACCCCGTTTGAAACAACCCTTACATCGCCAATCAGTTCCGTCTGTGCTGATTTTCCGTGCGGTTCCAAGGATGGCTCTCTCGATGCGCTCCTTGATGTGTGCAAATTCAAATTCGTCATACCTGACTATCTCCGCATGGTAGTCGCTGTTGTTTTTGTTGATTGCTATGAACAGCGTTTCGGTCATGTCAGACATGCCCATCATCATCTGGACCTGACCGAAGTATTGCGGGTGCGACACCTTAACCCCGCTCTTCTTGAACTTGTTGAAAGACGCGTCGTTCATCGACTTGATTTCAAGAACCCTGACGACGCCATCTCCCAGTTCGATGTGGCCATCCATGTGGCAGACGATGTGTCCGCCCCAAGCCTCGTATGAGTGCTGCTTGCCTGTCAGACCATCCTTCTCCCAGACGTGCAGGCCAGCACGCTTTTTCAAGTCTTTGACGACCTCGTCTTCGAGGATGTGGCCCAACTGGAATATGCGCTTGAGGCGAGCGTCTGGCTCATTGTTTGGAAATCCACGCAGGGAGAAAGCGACGAGGGCATCGCATGGGTTCCCGATAATTGACGCGCCAATGTACTGACGTGCTTTTTCTCTTTTGTCATTTTCGTACCCAAGGTCTATCGCTAAGACCACCTGTTCTGCTGATTTAACGTCCACGTCACTACCTGCCCGATTGTATTGTGTGAGGGGGGCCGAAGCCCCCCTCAATATGCCACTTAGAATGGGATTTCGTCGTCCAGCTTCTCTGCACCACCAGTCTTGGCTTTGCCTTTGGCGGCTGGAGTGCTTTCATCTGCGGTCAGGAACCGCTTGATCTCCGTCTGCTGACGCTCATTTCCGTCTTTGTCCCGCCATGGCTTGCCCATTCCGACGTAGACGTTGCATGTCAGACCTTTGAGCGACGAGATGTCACCAGGTTTGTCTGGCGACGGATGCTCCGCCGCAACCAAGAATGACTTCAACTGGCGCAGACCGATCTCTTGTGCCTGTGCGTTGTTGTGAGCCACGTTGAAGTTTATGCGGATGTCGCCTGCACCACCTTCGTCTTTGAAGTCTGCGACCACACGCTTGTTGGGGCCATCGTTGATGCTCTCAACTTTGGCGTCCACACATTTGACCGTGTAGGTGCCTACTCCCAGACGACGAGAACCCTCATCTGCCTCGACCTTGGTAAGGTCTAAATCACCGAAACCATTCCAGCTCATTTTTCATCTCCTTTTCGTTTGTCAGATTGAGCCGCTACATACTTGTCCCACTCGTCGTCTGGCATAGACATGCGTGAGAGAAGCTCCGTTACGTCGTCCACCTTTTCGTATGGCTTCAGACGATTGCGAGGGTCGCGCACCTTGCCGTGCCAACCGCTGGCTTCGTCGGTCACGACATACCGTGTGACTTTCGGAAGACCCTGCTCGTTTTTCTCGGTGGTGCGGACGCCACACAGGACATGGTCAAACAAAGCAGGGATTTGCTTTGATACCTTTTGACCTTTTACAAACGGCCAGTATTGCGTGACGCCGTTTGCATCCTGCTCTTCTGCGGCCAGACAGGTCACATAGACGTGCATGTCGAGGTCGCGTATCCATTTGAGTGTGCCAATCATCATGCGGCTGTAGTCAGCCCAGAGTTGGAACCCATTGTTGTTATGCTTGTGTTCTTCTTCGAGATGCTCGACGAGGCGCTCGGCCAATTCAGTCAAGCTGTCGACGGCGATCCACTTGTAGCCAGCCTCACGGAACTCAGCCGAGGCAATCATCTTGCAGATGCCACGATAGCTGAACACGCCCTTTTCGGGGTTGTGCTTTCCGTCCCATGAGGAGAACGGAACGTAGTCGATTTCCACGTCTTCGACAGACTTCAGTCCGCTTTCGCCTGAGATAATCAAGCCTTTGCCGAAGCGCTTCTGGTAGAAGCGACACTGGTACGTTTTTCCGTACCCATGGTGTGCGTACAGCAGCACTTTTGTCGGGCCATCTTTTGTGATGGCCGACGTCTTGGGGAAATTAAACATAGTCGTTCACCTTGATCTTGGGTTTGTCGAGATTTCTCGTCAGCGCATGGCGCAGGCTTTCCTGTTCGCTCGTGGGGAGTTTGAGGAATTTGCGTTTGTCGACTGACATTGTGCGCTTGACGTAATCGGGCAGGTCTCCCTGACTGAACATCTCTTCAAGAGCATCCTTGTCCCAAGACCACCGCTCGCTGCGCGAGATGACAACCTCGAAACGGTCTGTGGTGATGGACTGTTCGCCCGACACTTCTGGGAACATGCGAGCGATCTCGCCCTCAATCCCTGTCAAAATGTCTTGTAGATCACCGATTTGTGCAGACACCTCACGGTGTCTCTCAGCCAGTTCATCCAGGGTCTGGTTGGTTCTGGCACTTGGGGCGGGAGTTTTTCGGCCAATGCTGCCTATAACATCCCATTCGTCGCTTTCGATCATGTTACCTCCTGACGTTGACCAGCGAAAAAAACGATTGGTTCTTGTCACACCTCTAGGTGTATTATATACAATACAAGGTGTCAATCAAGCAGAGGAGAAAAAAGTGGCTACGAGACTGAACATCGCGGCCCTCATCGCTGATCTCGGCGGTGCAGCTAGGGTTGCGGAGCAGGCTGGCGTAGTGCGGACCGCCCCGTATGGGTGGGTCAAACGGCACTATGTCAGCAGCGATGTCTTGGAGCGTCTGAAGGCTGCCAACCCTGACCTTGACCTAGACTGTTACTTTGAAAAGGTAGAACAAGATGACCGAGACAACGAAGCTCGACGCAGCATTGGAGTATCTTGATCGCGGATGGTCGATCATTCCAATCAAGGGAGACAAAAGGCCCGCGATTAAGTGGGCCGAGTTCCAGACCAGACACCCGACGCCAGAAGAGGTCGAGGAGTGGTGGACGAAATGGCCAGACTACGACATTGCCATTGTCACAGGCGAAATCTCTGGCATTGTCGTGGTCGATTGCGACAATGAAGAAGCGCTGGCTGCGGCCATGGAAGCAGGGATGCAAAGCCCCATTCGTGTGAAGACGAAACGGGGCGAGCATCTTTACTTCGAGCATCCCAAAGATGGCATCCGACGTGGACCACGGGCGGGCGTCAACAGCCGAGGCGCAGACTGGCCAAAGATCAATGGTCTGGATTTTCGGGGGGATGGCAGCTATGCGCTGCTCCCCCCTTCCAACAATTATGAGTGGAACATTCCGCCGTACATGGATTGGGATGAGTTCCCCGTCTGGCGAGACTGGAAGCCCAGCCTCAAGGAAGACCGTCTGACGACAGAGTTCACCTTCTCGAAGTTGGACCTGTCTTCCATCGACCCGATCCAGCCCGACGAGTTCATCAGTGAGTGGGACCGCACGGCCAAGTTTGTGACTGAGCATTTCCCCAGCACAAAGAAGATACCGTCTGGCTTGGGCAATGGCCGCAACGAGAGAGTGATGCGCTACATCAGTGAAGGCATTCTCGAAGGCTACTATGGCCCTGAGTTGCGGGTGCGCGGCTACGCGTTCATGCGGGAGTTCTTCGAGGACGCACTGGATGCGCGTGAGTTCGAGGCCACAGTCCAGTCAATGGAACAGGCCGAAAAGCGCAACCACCCAGAACGATTTAACGAGAAAGGCGAGTACATCTACAGCCGCAATCTGGCACCAGCGAAAGAGCCGGCGCAGCGGAAGCGCAAGCTGATCCAGATGCGCGACGCAGAGAAGCTGATGGAGGAGGCAGACGCCAAGACCTATCTCATCGAGCCTTGGCTGCCAAAGAACACCATTGTCCAAGTCTTCGGCTACTCTGGCCATGGCAAGTCGATGTTTGTGCAGCATGCTATTGCGTCGATGTGCGCAGGGCAGCGCTACTTTGGCCCGTTCGAGATCGGCACTCCTGCGCGCTGTCTTTATCTCGACTTCGAGATGGGTATGTCCACCATCGCCAGACGACTGCTGGAGATGCGGCAGATGCACGGCGATACCCAAGACCGTCTGAATATCTGGACGCCCTTTGTGGATGGAAAGGAGATCGACCTTCACCAGAGGGAAGGTCTGCTGGAGCTACAGGAGTGGATCAAATTCGTCGGGCCAGACGTCGTCGTGATCGACACCATCCGCTCCGCATACCCTGGCCTGGCAGAGAACTCCGCCGACGAATGGGCAAAGGTGAACAAGCTGGCTGTTGCGCTCCGCAACTCTGGCCTGTCTGTGATCCTTGTCCACCACTCGAATAAGCCGTCTGAAAGCGGGATCGGTCGGGAAGCTGGATCGACGAACCAACTTACAGTTCTGGAGACGCAAATCAGGATCGCTCAAGTTTTCAAAGATGAGGATACAGCCAAGCAAAACGCTGGGCTTTATGATGGGAACTACGACGATCCAATATGGCCTCGGCTAGAGGCGAAGCTGCCGCCAGACTACCGCCTCTATATGGTGATGGAGGTCCGCTACGGCAAAGTCCGAGAGTGGACAGACTTGCATGATCGTGTGCAGTGGGTCGGTTATGCGGCGCATAATCTGACAGACGAGAAGATCGTGGTGAGCAGCAGTTCGACGAAGCAGCGGGTGAAGCAGATGGCATTAGATGGTTACTCCCCTGAGCAGATCGCCGACAAACTGGCCAGACCTATTCGATTAGTTCGCGAGTGGCTGGAGCTTCCCGCTCTGGCATCGGCTTAATCGAGACCACACGAGCGCCAGGGAAGTGCTTCCGAACCTCATCAACAAACGCCGCGAGTTCTGGATACTTGCGGCGATTTTCTTCTGCCTTGCGCCTATATTCTTCAGACATCTGGGTGTCTGCGGGTGTTTCGTGCGAAACATCATCCTCATTGGTCGATAAATTGGTGTCGCGATTGCTTTTCCACTCGTCGTAAAGCCTTTGCTTTTCAATGAGTTGATCCTTCGCAGCCACACCAGCCCCCATCAGACGCAGTCAAAACTAAAATCGGCTTATCGGCTAACGTCTTGCTGTCGTTATCGACTGACGTCTCTAACGACCGAGGCGGGCGGGCCACCGCCCGTCTCGGACTGACGTTGCTACGCCGATTTTACCTTTCTTGGTTGGAAAGTCAACACCTTTGACACCTACAGGTGTTGCCAAAAAGTATATTTCGTAATACAGTCACCGAACATGCCAGTGCGAGGAAAGTAAAAATATGCCAAAAACGGTTCACGTTTCAGACGCGGACCTGAATTGGCTCAAGAAAAACCACACCTCACATTCTTACCCTGACATGGCCCGACGTATCGGCTGCTGTGTTGACACCCTGAAGCGCATCCTTGTTCGAGAGGGTCTTCAGGAATTTGACGGAGCCAAATATCAGGTCGCACTAAGAAGCCACAAGCAAGCCATGTGGGAGCGTCCCTGCATGGGATGTGGGGAACCCGAACATCGCCCTCGGTTCTGGTACTTCTGTCGCTCTTGTAGGAAAAATCTTGGATATACAGAATGACCACACCATCCAAAAGGAAGGGGGACGGTTACGAGCGCGAGTTGGCGAAGTACATCTCCGATCACTGCGGACTGGAGGCGTCTCGCGCGCCTTTGTCTGGCGGTGGAAAAGTCGGGATGTCGGGGGGCGCTGACCTACTCGGGACACCATACCTTTTTGTGGAAGCCAAGCGCGTCGAGCGCCTCAACTTCCTAGAGGCCATGCGTCAAGCAGAAGGCAACATTAAGAAAACCAGATCACCAGACGCAGCCATCGTAATCAACAGACGAAGCCGCATGAAAACAGGTCAGAGCCTGTGCGTCATGCGCCTCGACGATTTCCTCCGCTTCTACAAAGCCTTCCTGGCGTTCCATGGGTACATATCTGGGGACGACAATCGTCTGTAGGCGCGGGATACTCTCGCCATGACGCCTGACGAGAGACAAGAGATCGAGGACAGTGTTCGGCTCATGGTCGAAGACTTCCAGAAGTGGTCGCACGACGTAGTCGAGCGTCCCAATAGGTCGTTCAATGGACTACCAGCCTGCCCCTTTGCAGGGGCGGCTTGGGCGCATGGACTTGTGAATGTCCACATTACCCCAGAGCTTGGCGACGTCGCTGGCATCAAGTCTGTGATGGACGCTCACGATCCAGAAGTGAACGTAATCCTCTGGACAGGCTGGGAAGACGTCACTCCAGACGAGTTCAACCAGTGGGTCGATCAGCAAAACCAGAACCACTTCGGCATCTGGGTCATGGGCTTCCACCCAGACGCAGCCACAAATGAGGCAGTCGCCACCTTCGATGGCCTCATCGAGGACGACTACGGTGTTATTCTTGTGCAATCATTAGCACATCTTGTTCGAGCGTCTGACCGTCTCCGCAGAGCGGGTTACTACCAGTCCTTCGATCAGGAAGACATGAAATACATCAACGGAAGACGGGAGACCTACCATGCGTGGCATGAAAAAGTCGCTAAAAAAATGCTCCAAACCGATGACGGGGGGGCGCTCAACTAAAGGCCGTCGGAGGTAATTATGGCTCGCAGCACCAAAACCAGAGGCGTGGTCTTCGGCACTCAGTCGATGTCCAGCCAATATCAACAGCCAACCGTGGCCCCAGCAGGCTCTTTCCAGAGCCAGTCGAACGTGGCCACCCAGTTTGGCGCATCCCTTTCCAAGACGCCCGTCTATCTCGGTCGTCAAAAAACCATGCGTCGTCGATAGGAGGACAGCACCATGATGGGTAAGAAGAAGATGGCTCGCAACATGCGTCCCAACCAGAAGGCAGCAGTCGCTCAAGCAATGCTTGCGCGCATGACGCCAGAGCAAAAGAAGAAGGCGATGATGATGGTCGCAATGGCGGCCAGGCAGCGCGGTCGCTGATGAGCCTCGTTCGCAACATCAACAAGCGCCGCAAGGCTGGCACAAGCCGCCCCAAGTCCAAGTCGACGGTGTCTGACAAGGCATACGCCGACATGAAGAACAACTGGGGACGCAAAAAAAAGAAGAAGTGACATGTCTTTCAGCAACCTCGACCCAAGTCTGGCAGCAGCGCTTCAGAGCATGTTCGCCGACGCCAGTGCGCAAGGCTTCTCCATCCAGATAAACTCTGGCTTCAGAAGCCCTGAACACCAAGCGCGTATCATCTCCGACAACTGGCATAAGTTCGACCTGCCAGCGTCTGATCGCGCGCGCTGGGAGGCAGACGTTGAAAGCATGGGTGCTGTCCAAGCTGGTCAGAGGTGGTCTTCCATCTTCTCCAACGCCAGACGCACAGCCGGCGGCCAAGGTGAGCGCGGCACACCAATGCGCAACTGGATCGCCCTGCCTGGCTCATCCAACCACCAGCGTGGCACAGCCGCAGACCTTGGCTACAGCAGCCCAGAAGCACGGTCTTGGGCGCACGCAAACGCTGGCGAGTATGGTCTGGCATTCCCGCTTGGCAACGAGCCGTGGCATGCGGAACTGGTCTCGGCGCGCATGAATGACCACAGCAATCACGCGCACGCATCCGCCCAGCCAAAAGTAAACCAAGACGACCCAAGCCCTAACGTCTCTGCATCAGTGGCCCTAACCGACAGTTCCGCAGACGGCCCCCTGGCGGGGCCGCCTGCTACGTCAACGTCACCGTCAGACCGCTCCATCTCAGACAGCGTGCAAGCCGTAGCAAACACAGAAGTCCTACGCCGCCAAGAGCAGGTCGCTTCTCAATTCCTGAACGCCATGCCCCACCAGCAGCGCATGACCGAGGAGGCAATGTTCAACCGCGCACTCCTGTCTGGCGAGACCCGCACCTTCAACGACTGGTTTGCCCAAGAGCGCTTCCGTTCTTACGCGACAGCCGCCGCAGCCAACGACCCAACCGTTACTCAGTCCTTGACCGAGCAGCAGCGCCAAGTCTTGGCCCACGTCGGACGCCAGTCATCGCAGGGACCAGACAAACCAAATTACATGGGTCGAATGTTCGCGCACGCTTTCATGGGCGTCTAACCATGACATGGCACTTGCTCCTCGTCCTGACCGCAATCGTCTGGACGGAGAGCGGGCCGACCCCAACCAAGGTCTGTATATACGCCACCAGAGAAGACCAACCACCCGCCGAATGGCGTCGTGTTCACATCCCCCTAACATCCGTCTGTCAAGGATGGTTTCGCGAGTATGAGGTATAAAAAAGGGGCCGACGCCCATTGTCGTCGACCCCTGTATTTTCTATAAAATCAGGGCAGGGCGGGGTTCACATCAACATAGCCCACCCTGCACGATCACTTCGCGCGCCACTTCCTTTTCAGCAAGTCAACGAGCGCCAAAATGCTCTCGCCCCTCTGCTTCATCGTCCCGTCGTACCTGTCCCGCCTGTCCGCGTCTGCCACAATGACATCCGCAGTCCGACGTATCTGATCCAGAAGTTTCTCCTGTTCTTCCCAGCTACTCATCATCACCTTCCCTCAGACCCCAAGCCTGTAAATACTGCTCTGCCTTTGGCCCCTTTGCGAAGCCGCGCTCTGTGCGGCATTCGCCACAAGTGACCTTCTCAATGATCCCGACGTGTCTCAGCGTTTTGAAGTAATTGCTAAGACTGCTCGTCGGAATATCAGTCAGATGTTCAAGTTGTTTCAGCGTCAGTGTCGGCCTGTCGTCCTTTCCGTTTGGCTCTAGGTGTTTCAGCGTCAGTATCGCTGCCGTTGTTTGCTTGCGTGTTAATCTGTGCATGACCGTCTTCTACCCGCATGATCGTATTCGTTGTCCAAGCGCTCGCGTTCATAGCGTTTCGCAGCGTGTCCAATACAGACGTCGCGCCCACTCTATTCATCACGTTCTTGGTAAAAACTAACTCAACACCAGTGAACTCGTCGCCCCGTTTGGCCAACATCAAGTTGCCGACATGCACAAAACTCACGTCATCATTTTTCGCATCAGTCATTTGCGTTTCTCTCCTCAAAATACTCTTTCACGTCGACCTTAATATCAATCAAGGCGTCCAGTACGTCATCGAGGTTCTGCTTTACCCAAGGCATGGTCGCATCCGTAGCCTCGCGCGCCGCCGCCTCAATGACCTTTTCCAAGGCGTCCAAAAACACCTCCAACTCTCCCCCCGTCGGCGTTCGTGCGGTTGTGAACGCTATTCTTGTGACCTTTTCCATTATCGCTCCTGTGTATAGACCACACGACAGGTGTCTTTATGTAGCCCGTATCCTGCTCTTGGCCACCTGTGTGTGTGTCTGACGTGTGTCAACGCACACCTGCCTCCAACCAAAGGCACCACATATCGTGACACCCCAACGAATTATGGTGAAACCGACCGACACCTAGTGTGTCAGTCACTGTGCCAAATGGCCCTTGGTAAGGGCGTGTCTGACACAGTGACCGTGGCGT
>Ga0099848_1000851_pt1 | contig 14233 bp, 13 predicted proteins | sample CB_VirMetaG_3_FD_78179 | JGI IMG/M metagenome (GOLD analysis project Ga0099848, IMG submission 78179) | Freshwater to marine saline gradient viral communities from Chesapeake Bay - CB_1508_1S Viral MetaG | ecosystem: Environmental > Aquatic > Marine > Coastal | place: USA: Chesapeake Bay... | reverse complement strand
TCAGTTTGTTCATGACATATTAAACAAAAATGTTCTTGAGTTTGATGATTTTCCTTTAGGAGTTGTTTATGTTCGTTGTAGTAAACCATCCAGTCAGGATTATGAAAACGTTTATGACCATTATGGATCAATGTAGCACCACGAATAGCTTGTTTTAATCTTGTTTCTTCATACCGAATCATAGAACGAGCTTTGTGTATAACATCAAGAGCATACAAATGGAGTTCATGAATTGTTTTAGATTGCTGAGCACGGACTTCTTCTGACTCAGTGTCAAACATTTCACCAACCTTCATATATAACTCCTTCGTGATTAATGACAAAGGAAATTGTTGAGGTCGACCAAGAGAAACTCCATCAGCAGCATCAAGAGGACTAGACATGTTTCTTGTACAGAATAATAAAAAAATGAAAGAAGTCACCGGAGACTTGTCCGGAGCTCCGGATGATGAGTCACAAATTTTACATGTTTTAATTGGTTGAAGTAAACACGCGTCATAGATTCAAAATGTAAATGATTGGTTCATTTTAACTGCTTCAAAACCACTTCATACAGCTCATTTCTAAACTTTCTCAACATGTCACAAGTGATTTATGATCATGAAGAACTTGAATACGACTCTGATACGGGACGATTTTACTTTATGAGAGATAATCGCGTATATTATCCAGCTATTACTCCTCTTCCTGAAGTTCCTCAAGTGACTGATGACGAAAGTTGTTCTTCAAGTGATGATGATGATGATGTTACGGAGTACGAGTGGTTTGTTCCATTTACACCAGAGCAAGAAAAACATCAAAAACTTCCTGAAGCTCCTAAGAAGATTAGTGCAAGACTAAATAATGATTTTGAAAATTTAAGTATTCGTAGAAAACTATTTTAAATGCCTGTTGTTCTAATAAAACGAACATAATTTAAATTGTCTTCAATATCCATGTCATGTCGAATTACTCGACCAAATGATTTACGACTTTGTTTAATTTCTACTTTAGGTTCAGGTGTTATGTAAGCATAAGGCTTAAGACCTTTTAAAGATGGAATGTCTTTTTTGTCTTGAAATACAAAAGGACTCATAAAATCTTTTTTATACCCAGTTTTTTCCATTGGAACAAAAGTATTTTTTAATAAAAGAAAAACATTTTATTGTTCACAAAACAAAGTACGAGTAAAAGACGTAGTTGTTTCTTCGTCAGTTTCTAATAAACGGAAACGACGTTTCTTTAAAGAACGTTCACTGTTAGAACGTTTGTTTTTAAATATAGAAATACCTTTCTGAGTCACAACAAAACCAAGATGGTTAGGAGGGGTTGACATGGTGTCAGAATGTGGTCCAATGATATGAACAGATGGTGCTTTTCTTTTTTTCTCACTAAAAACAGAAGTGTGAAGAGAACAAATATGTTGAGGTTTCAACATTTCTTTATCCATCCTTGCCATAGCCCTAGCAGTTGGTGTAAAAAACCAATCGTACGAATAGTTTCGAGCGTGCTTCCTCTCAAGAACAGGAGGTTCAGGAATTTCAATGTCCAATACCAATTTCTGTACTATTTTTTCCTGCTCTTCCTGCTCTTCCTGCTCTTCCTGCTCTTCCTGCTCTTCCTGCTCTTCCTGCTCTTCTTGCTTTTCCTCTTGTTCATCATCTCCCAAATAATACTTCACAAGATCAATCAATTCCTCCTCCGTCAATGGAACTTTTGTCATGTTTTTATTTACTGATTTTGTATTTATGTTCTTAAACATCCAATCGCAATTTGTTTTAGTTTATTTTTTCATTGGACAAAAAATATTGTCAAAATTTGTCACATTTTTATAAAATAAAAATGGAAATACCTCCTTTGGATCTTCCTCCTCCTCAGTTTACGTCGGAAGAGTCAAATGTTGATCCTTCTGCAGGTATTCGTGCCCCTCCTGTTGATTTTGATGAGTTGGAAGTTGATTCTTTTGCGGACAATCGTGTACCTGATGTTGATTTTGAAGAAATACCTCGTGAAAGACGTCAAAACGTTGTTCGTGATATTCTTTTTGGTCGCAATGCAGATGAAAATCAACAAGCGTTTCTTCCTTTTAACGGATCTGATGTTTTGTTAGATGATTTTAGACGCTCTCATTTTATAAGTGATTTTTTACAACAAGAGGGTGTTGGGATTCAAACAAGGACTCAACGTTCTGCTTTTACCGGTTCCTTTTATTTACCTTTTGGCTTTACTCGTCCTATTCGCGGTAATCGACCATTTTACGGTAATTATTTACGGTGGACGGACTATGCTTTTGACTCTGTTGGAAATCAAAGAATTGCTTTATTTTGGAAGTTATTACCACACTCGTTGCTTTTTAATGCACATCCTCGAGCATTTTTTGGTATTGGCTTGAAAACTGTTAACATGAGCATTAATAGTGTTGTTGCTTTAGCAATGAGGGATTATGAAACCATTACCAACTTGGATATTCATCCTGCAGTGTTTCGAGGTCGCACGTTTCTTACGTTGACTCGTCAGAGGGATAGTGGAATGAGTGTCGAACGTTTTATTCAACTACTTTTTGCAGATTTTCTTGCAATATATGATGAAGGTGTTAACAGCGGTAATGCCAATGAAAATGAAAATTTTGTTGCAATCAATATTTTTTTAAAAGTTACTCAAGTTCAAGCTCCTGTAGGTGGATGTGTTCCATCGTCTGAAAATTTTGGTTCTTCTCTGCATTTCTTAAAGAATAACAAGGGTGTTTTTATTCCAAATTACAGTTCAGACAGTTCTTGCTTTTGGATGTGCTATGCGAAACAATTAATTCAATCAAATGATACCTTTCGTAAATATCCCTTGAAAGTATTATCACAAAAGTTGTTTGAGACATTTTCTTCGTATTATACTTCTCATGATGGTAATGGTTTGGTGCTTACATCAAAAGAAGTACCCATACCTTTCCTTTCATATATTGAGGATGCGTTTGGTATTGAAGTACTAGTACTTGATATTCATGGAGATGTGTTGTATGGTACAATGAATGATGTGTATACCAAAACCTTCGAGAACTTTAAACATATGAAATTGTGTCTAGTGGATGAGCATTACGTATTGATTGAGAATTTTTTGAGTTTCATACCTTATAACAAGTGTTATCGATGTGATCAAAGGTTTCAAACAAAGCAAAAGTTAAAGTATCATCTGGAAAAGAATGTTTGTTTAACCTGTGATTGTAAAAAGGTGACTGTTAACGGAAAACGTCGAAGATATACATCTAAGAACACAACTGTTGAAAAATTTAAAACGGAAGAACAATGGAGACATCATCGTAATAATTTGTTGACAGAGTGTCCGTTACAGTCTGAAGAAGCTAAACAAAAACGTAAAAGCGATCCTGTAGAAGTGGAGCAGAGGTTACTTAGACGGTTTCAAACTCCAAAAGAAAGACATTACACCCGTCCTGAGGATCGTACTGTTATTTATTTTGATTTGGAGTGTATTGTTCCTTACAATACAGAGTATGTCAATGGTGAATACCTACCTCAAATACCTTATGCAGCTGGATGGTTGACAGTTCAAAACAATGTTGTTGGTTCCAATGTTGAAATTGCGTATGGTTTAAATTGCGTAGATCGCTTCATTCAATATTTAAATACCCTGTACCAGGATACATTTCAAACTGTGAGACAAAAGGTACATGAAATGCTAGTATGGAATGGTGATGTGAGCAAAATGAGGAGGACATGGAAATTTGCGATGAAGTATCGTATCCAAAAAAACTTAATGTGTTTCACATGTCAACAACCAAACATTCAAGATGTCAATGTGCATGAGAATTGTATTTTGAAGTATGCTGTTGAAAGTCGTACACGCAAAGAAATGGCAAATTCAAACAGTGACATTTGTCCGCGTATTGTGATTTATGCTCACAATGGAGGTCGATATGATTGGTTGTTTCTTCATCGATATTTTATGGAAAATGGATTGTTAGAGAATGTTCAGGTTCTTCGGGCTAATAATCGCTACATTAATTTGGTATATAAACGTCTTTTTGTTTTCCGGGATACTGTGAATTTTTTAAGTGCATCTCTGGAAAGATTGGGTAAAGATTATGGTGTTCAAACCTTGAAGGGGGTGTTTCCATATGATTTAATGCAGGAAAAGGATATGATTTATGCAAGTTTTCATGGTGAAGAAGAAATACGTACTATAATTCCTCGTGAATTTTTAAAGGTAACGGATAGTTTTGGAGGAGACGGCGGAATGTCTTATAAGCGCGCTATGACAGAGGAAGAGTATGTTGACTTTTTTGAAAATGAAAGGGGTTGGAGCTACAATGTGGAAAAAGAAACGGTTAAGTATTTAAGAGATGATGTGTTATGTTTAGCACAAGTGGTTACTGAGTTTTCGAAAGGATTTCGTGATTTAACTTTTGCAATGGATTTTTTTGACTATGATACTATTGGTCAAATGTCTCACTACTATTTCCAAAGATTTTATTTGGATCCATTGGTATACACTTCGCTTTCTCTTCCTGAAACCAAATGGATTCGACGTGCAGTTTATGGTGGTCGAACTGAAGTTTTTGTTCGATACCTTTACGATGGAGCAGTTGAAGATTCAGCCAATAAGAACATTTACTATTACGATGTTAATAGTTTGTATCCTTACATCATGGAGCAAAGAGATTTACCTGGTGGTGATCCTATTTGGTATTTTCCAACAAGTAGTGACGCGTTTCGTGAGTTTAGCACAGAGTTGGAATATCAACCAATTGTTCAACCTTTGACAGTTGAAATTACAAACTGGATTGTGTATGGCTTACGTCATAATGTCAAAGACGTGTATGGTTTTGTAGATGTGGAAGTAACTCCTCCGCAGGATTTGATGTATCCTGTTTTACCTGAACGACGAAGTGTTGGTTCCAATACCAAAAATTTCTTCTGTTTACGTAATAAAAGAGGAGTCTACTACACAGAAGAGTTAAAGCTTGCTGTTTCAAAGGGGTATGTGATTAATCAAGTGTTTTCATTCAGTCAGTGGCAGAGAACATGTTGTTACAAGAATTTTGTGAAGGATTTAAAACGACTAAAACTGAAAGCAGAAGGACGTAATAGTAATGGTGAATTTGATTCTTCGTTGACTAAAAACAAATCATTGCGACAAGCTTCAAAGTTAATGCAGAATAGTAGTTTTGGTAAAACCATACAGCGATACAATGATCGTGTGGTTTCTATTGTGGACAATCCAATGGAATTGTGGAAAATCTCCAAAAAAGCTAAAGAAATTGGTATTATTCCTTTGTTTACAACAGAGAAAAAAGGCGACATTGTTGAAGTCACTGTGAAGTTACCAGATGGTGTTAATGACAAGTCATGTCCTGCCATTGGAGCAGCTATTCTTGCTGAAGCGCGAATGGAGTTGTACTCATACTTTCAATGGTGTGAAGATAATGATGCAAGCGTGTTGTATTGCGATACAGACAGTATTGTGTACTGCGGTCATCAGCCTTTACCAAACCACATGTTGGATGATGTAATGTATGGAAAAATGAAATTGGAAATTCCAACAGACAACATCATGCCGAACGGTTTTGTAGCGCTTTCTCCCAAGTGTTATGCTTTTAAAATGAAGGATGGAACACCATATGTCAAGTGCAAAGGAGTAAATACCAGTAACAATATTATAAGTTCAATGGAGTATCAACAACAATTGGAAGAAATTAAGTTACAGCAAGATGTCAACAATTTACTTATGCAAGATGCTTCACCAGAAACTGTTTCTTTCAATGGTATCAGTTTTGACACCTTGTTGTCCATTGTGAAGGGGGATGTAAAAAGTTCTTTCTCCAGTCAAATGGTTTTCCTGAAAAACAAGTCTCGAGAAATTATTCGTGTCCAGAGTAAGAAATTATTGTGTGATACTTTTGATAAGAGAAAAGTCTGTTTAAACGGTTCAACATTTCCATGGAGTAACTGTAACGTGAGTAATTACTTGATTGATGGAGATCCATTCATGAGTAGTAATTTCCTTCGTTATGCTTCAATTGAAGAAATTGTAAGTTGGATTGAACAGTGTGGAGGTATTCGTGGTGATTTGTTCAGTAAAATGCTTCCTATTTTTCTACAGTGGCAAAAATTACCTGAGAATGAAGAAAAAGTTAAGAAAATGAAGAAATTTATTTTGACTCATACTCCCTCCAAATTTTATTCAAACTTTCAATTGTGTGGTGTAGTTTAGGTAAACGAACAAATGTATGAAATCGATATATATTTACACGTTCACAAATTTTTAAAAATAAAAAACCTCGATGAGGTAGACTTTTCCTTTTTTCTGTTGTACGAAACGAATCGTAAAAATTACAAAATTTTAAAAATTCATTATAAATCATATCCACTTCATTTTTTGATAAACATTGTACTTCTTTATTCATTAATAGTCTTGGAATATATTCGTATGCTTCATTCAGTTTTTTCTTTTTTAAAAATAAAAATAATTTTTGTTCTTTGTTTTTTCCGGTCAGCGTTTTCACAAAAATGTCAATTTCTTTTAACGATGCTTTATTAACAAAAACTGATATTGGATACTGAAAATATGTAACAAATTTACTAAAATTTTTTTTCGCAGAATAATGGTTTCGAAAAATAATTGAACCGTTTTCGTTATAGTAAAACATTTGATTTTGAAAAGATTGATTTTCAAAATGTTGTGCATGACCACAAGAAGAACAAATTAAGTCACTGAGCACAAAATCAACTATTTCAGATCGATTTTCACAACAATTTATATTTATTGTTTTATAAACACAATTACAATTCCAATGTAATTTTTGTCCTAATTCTCTCATGTTTTTAATAGCATAAACTTCATCAAAAAATGGAAAAAACTCTAAAATTATATTCATATCTGTAACTGTACTCATTTTATTTTTCCACTTTTCATATTTTTGTAAACACATGTTTTTCCCGCGGAAACTATAAAAATGGATTTGTATAGGTAGAAGGAACAATATGATATTGAAGCATTTCAGATTTAGATAAGTGTTTTCCTGACACAAATATTCTTTCTGGGGATGATGCAGGTGACGTTTCAGGAGATGAATTGGAATCAGATAAGTTTGAATTTGGTGGAGTTGGGGTATACGTTGGTAAACTTTTCTTACTTTCCTTTTTAACTGCAACTGCTTCTTTTTTTTGTTTTTTCATTTCATTTTCTTCTTTTTCCTCTTCTTCTCTCTGACGTTTTTTCATCATTTTTTCTACAACAGCCATTGCAGCTCGTTCAATTCGGTCTTGTTCTCGTTGCGCATATTTTTCTCGACGAACTTCTGCTGCTTTTTTACGTGCATGTGCTAATTGGGCGGCACGCTGTTCTTTTGCATTCACCTCAACTTCATTTTTTTCTTCACTTTGCTTTACAGGTGGTGCTTCTTCTTGTACTGCCTCAACCATTTCCTCTTTTGATTCTTCAACTCCTATTTCTTCTTCATCAAAAACTTCACACGAATCATTAGAATCCTCCTGTTCCATCTTTTTACAGTAAACGAACAATAAAACGTTTTACTGTATAGAAATATTTTTTCAAGATAGTCCAAACACTGTTACTTTTTTAAAAGTTATTTCTGTATTTATTGTTCCAACAGAAGAGATTTGACCTCCGGTTATATTTACAAGCACTTCACTTTTACCTTCAGTAGTAGTATCAAAAACAGTGTTTTCAGTGACATCATTATAATATACATATTCATAATTTGAACCTTGATCTTCAATTCGAAACGTAAATTTTGAACTAATTTGGGCTGTACCTGCAGGACCAATAGCATCAATCCACTGTACAATTTCAATTCTAAAACTTGCAGGAGTGCTTTTATGAGCGTGAGGTATATTGAAAGATTGATCAAGTATTTGCATAAAAGTGTTATCAAGACGTCGTATACCAAATCTAAAAGTGACTGTGGGTGAATTAGTGGGTCCTGTTGTAGAATAGTAAGAACCATAAGCTTGAATCATAAACGTATCACCCACTCTGGTTTCATTAGCAGGTCGAAAGACTGGAGAACCAATATAGTTATTTTCTGTTAACATGTTATAATATGTTGGTGCAGCACCAAAGTCTTCTGATAATTGATTAGCTAAAACATCGTTTAGATTTAAATATATACGTTGAAACACAGGAGGTAAAACAAATTCTGGTTGTTCAGAAAATGTATAAAATTGTGTAGTAGGCATTTTTACTCTAACGTAACATTTTTAAAAAAATATTATGTTTTTAATAAAAAACATGTTTAAACATGCAACTTCAGCAAAAGAAGCGTTTGCTTTTAGACAACAATTTAAACGTCATTGTCAAAATCCGTTAGAAAATGAAATTCCTTTTGCAAAAAGACAAATGATTGCTCATGACGAAACAGAATTTAATCAAATTTACGCTACAAATATGAAAAATAATTTGGATCAACATTCTGCTATTGAATTCGCTAGAAAAAACAATATTCATATTCCTAAAGATTATGAACACAATCCAAATTATTTCTTGCTTACTGAAATTAAAACGTTGCATACATTTAACACTACAGTTTTAAAACCTTTAAGAAAAGAAGTTCGTAATTTTACTCCAAACTTTACTGGATGGTCTGATTTAACGAGTGAAGAACAACTTCGTTTAATTAAAAATTACCGAAAATATGTAGGAACAATAAATCCTTCCATTTCAAGTTCTTCTATTAATCCGCTAACTACTTCGGGAACGTTAACTGTGGAGATGATAAATCAAATAAATCGAAATTTTGCAACAGTAATTAAAAGTACAATATCAGAACAAAATAAAATGTTTTTGCGTGCATTTAATGAAAAGCGGTTTTCAGAAAAAGTACGTCCTGCTGAAGCTAAATCTAAAAAATCATCAGAACGTATGGACGTAGTCAAAAGTCCTGAAACTGAAACTGAAACTGAAAGTGAAACTGAAAACGTTTTTTCAGATGAAAGAAAAACAGAAACAGAATCTGCACCAAAAGCTGATACTTCTCCACCAATTGAAGTAGAATCTGTTATTGATGAGAATGAGGAAAAAGAAGAAATAGGAGTTGAACAAAGCAAAGAAGAAAAAACAGAAACTCAAAAAAGAACAGAAGAACAAATAAATCTTTTACGAGGTATACTTGAAGTTTTGAATAAAGAACCTGCTAAAGCACCTGCTAAAGAGGAAGGCTCTGGAGCAGGCGTTGAATCTGAAAATGTTGCTTCTGAAGAGGGGGACTCTGGTGCTGCGGAAGGATCGGGGGCGGACTCTGAATCTAAAAACGAAAAAAGTACAATTGAAAGAATGTTGGAAGAGTTAGAAAATATTGCTAATGACATTAAAAGAAACAAAAAAAGAATAGAAATGAAAAGAAAAGCTGAAAAATCACCCGAACTTAAGGCAATGGACAATGATACTAAAAATAAAATACTAAATATATTTAGTAAAAATAATTTAGAAGTTGCAAGACGAAATCGAGAATCTTTAACAGCGTTTCTTACACATTTTGATCCTGCCTCAGTAAGTAGAGTTACTGTGCAAAATCTACAAAAACATTCTGAAATATTAACATCATGGATTGAAAATAGTAGCTTAAAGAGTATGGAACAACTTATCAGTTTACTTTCACGAGTCGCGGTTGCAGTACAAACCAAAAAGAAAGAAGATAATATCAAAAGCAGGAGTACGCCCGCAGGACAACCAATGGAAAAAATTTTAGCAAATAATATCCAATTAAATAACATTCAAACAAAGCTTTCATTAATGATACAGGATACTCAAAAAGCAATAGAAACAAGGAGAAACGAAATAAAAAACAGAATAATAGCTGTAAGAGATGTTGAAGCGGACAACCCAAACGATGAATAAGTGAAACTTTTGGAAGCCGGTACAACTTTGGAGTAAAAAATTAATTACAAGTATTAAAAAGTAATGATATCAATATTACCGCTTCCAAAACCAATTACTAAAAAATTTGGTTACTCAAACATTCATCCTTCTGTTCCGCAAGGAAGTTGTTTATTTATTGCACCGTCTAATTCCGGTAAAACAACTTTAATGGTTAACTTACTTCTTCGAAAAATTTTTGGAATTATTTATTCTTATGAAACAATTCATGTCATATCTCCAACTGTTTTTGCGGATGATAGTTGGGAAATGCTGCTACCTGAAAATTATAAACGTTTTAAAATTCGTACAAGAGATGGTAGAAAAATAAAAAGTGCTGACATTAAAGTTCATGATTCTTATTCTGTTTCATTAATTCAAAGCATAATGGATGAACAAGAACAAGTTCCAAAAAAGAAAAGAAAACGTATATTAATTATTTTAGATGATATTGCAGACAGCATAGTTCAAAATCCAATTTTAGATAGACTGTTTTTTAGGGGGAGACATTCTGGAATTTTTTGTTGGATTAGTTCACAGCTATATCGACGAATTCCAAGAGGTTTGAGAGTGAATTCTCCTTATTACATCTTTTTTCGTGTAAACACAAATGAATTAAATACCATTTCAGAAGAATTAGCCGTTGAAGATAAAAAAACTTTTATTAAAATTTTTATGACTGCAACTTCAGATCAGTATGCATTTTTAACAATTGATGCAAAAAAGTCACTGAAAGATAGATACTCAAAAAATTTTAATCATTTTGCTTTGTAAAAAATATGTACAAATAATAAAAAAATATGTTAGATTTTCACTCTGTAGATGATTTGGAAGATTTAGTTCAACATGTTAATAATTCTTCTCAAAATAGCGACAAACACATTCAAAATTTAATTAACTCATCAGATATAAATTTTAACGATAATGTTGATTTTATTTTTAATTCTATGTTAAATCCTTTACGGAATACAACAAATGTTTCACGTCAACATATAGATCGCATAACACAAACTAAATTTGTAGAAGAAGAGAAAAAAGGTTTAAAACGATCTTTAGATGAAATGGAAGAAAATTGGGTGGTTATAGGAAAAGGATCAGAACAAAAACCAAAAATTTCTGAAGGAGAACAAGAAATAATTAAACGAGAAAGATTTACTACAGCTCAAGTTGGAGAACAACGTTTACAAGAACAATGGAGATCATTAGGAGGTAGAGTATTTAGTAATAAAATTAATATAAACGATCCGAGTTCAAAAAGATCTAGAACTTTTAAAGCATTTAGAGATTTCTTTCAAAGTAATTAAAAAAATGTTTTCTTAATAACAAAATGAACGTTCCTGAAGAATTTACATATATTCCTCCTGTTCCACCAACTCCTGTTGTGGTAAAACGACAAACTTTTGAGTTACGAAATTCCAAGACTGACGTTAATATGACTGGAATGCGAACATTTGAATTTCGAATCAATCAACGAACTTTTGTTGATTTGAAATCCTTTTACCTAACTTTTGATTTAAATCTTGTTTTTAATCACGATACCTTACAATCAGCAGCAACAGGAACAGATACTGCTGAAAATTTTCTACAAGATATTGCTACACATTCATTTCGTTTGTGTGCTGATGGAAACCATTTGTTTCGTGAAATTGTACTACGTAACGAGTCTGGTACAGTTATTGAAAGAATTGAAGATGTTTCAGTGTTAAATGAAATATATAAGAGTTTATTTGCAAGTCCAGATCATTTAGATACACACGGTCAAATTAATGATAGTTCATCTACTAACATTTCTTCACTTCAAGGATATCAAAAAAACGGGAATATTAGTGCTTTTGATAGGAGGCTGTATGCAAATCCCACACAACTTACTACTTACAATTATCCACAAAAAGTAGTGTCTCCATGGAAACAAAATTTTGACGCTGCAACAAAAACTGCCGAACTTAGTAGAAAATATCATTGTTCTGTTTTAAAGTTATTGGGTTTTTTCCAAACAGGAAAAGTTGTTCGTCCTAGTACTTTTGGAGGTCTAACAATAGAATTTAAAATGTATGAAGATCCCTATCAAGTTCTCCAACTTAATAATATACAAGGCTACCAAGACGCTTTTACGGATATTCGATTGGAAGATATGAGACTAATATTTGATGAATGTATTGTTGATAGTGCTTATGAACAATATTACAATGATAACTATGACACTCGTGGTTTTCGTTTAGATATTGAAACTGTAGATTACACGTCCCAAACATTTGAAGGTAACACAGCTCTACAGACATTGAGGGTACTAAAAATCCCGTTTAGTGTAAGCAATGCAAGAGCATTAGCTACGGTTATTCGTCCTGGAAATGTTAGTAAAAGTTCAGAATATAGAAACACAACTTTTTTGCCTCCTTCTTTAGTAGAAGGCTCTTGGAGATATCAATACGTAAATATGGGTGGTCGATATCCTTTGGTTCCTGTTGACTCTTTCTCAAGTAATATTCAAGAAGTTAATAAGTTTAAGCGACAAACTCAGACATTGACGCAAGATACTATGTACACACTAGCCAATGTAACAATGCCTTTTCATGCAACAAGTGGTACATATACCGGTGCTGTTAACGAATATAGAAATGTAGGATTGGGTACTGGTGGAAGATTTATGTGTTTTGCACATCTGGAAAGAGTTCTTAATTCAAGATACACCGGTATTCCTTTGGATTCAAATAGTTTAGTATTGGAAGTACAATATGGAAACAGTCTGGACAATGCTGCTTACAACATTCAATATCTTAATGCCGTTGCAGGCAACACCGGTTTAAATCATGAAGCAGAAGGTTGGCAAGGAGCAAATTCTTATAATATATCATCATATGTATTGTACACATCAAGTGTTTATGTAATGAATGGTCAAGTTTCAGTTACAAAGTAATTTTTTACGCGCCTTAATGGCAAAGCAAAGCAATAGTAGTGTGTAAAAAGTTTTATTAAATGAAAGACATAGCAAAAATAAGTTCTCTCATATTGACTACGTTTTCCGATTCGATGTCCGAGTCATCCGAAGAGTCTTCTTCCTCAGTAGTCATGTTAAGCCAATCCACAGTTGACCAAGTATCGGTCGATCCAAGCGTGGCCGAAGAGTCCGTTGAATCATACTCCGGAATCATATCCGCACCATCATCATCATCACCGGAATTATTTTCCGGTTCATCATCACCGGAATCATCATCATCATCATCAGTGACTATTTCAATGTCCGATTCACCTCTCTGAACATAATACCACAAGGTCTCTCCCTCATCCTCATCCGAATATATACCCGTTTGTTCGGAACACAGAGGTTCAAACTCAGGCTCACTTAAGACCAAACGGGCAAAAGGTAAAGCAGCAGCTGGAAGTCTTACAGCTCTGTGAGTCATAGCTTACACACTACTGAGAAAATAAAATTATGAGCTCTGACATTGCCACTACGCTCCATCATCTCATTGGACTATCTTTTCACTTCATAACTACGCTCCATCATCTCATTGGACTATCTTTCTACTTCATCTTATGACAAAACCATTGGCTTAAAAAGTGAAGTCAAAAGATAGTCCAATGAAAATGATGGAGCGTAGTGTCAGCGACAGAGCTCATTATCTTTTTTTCAAATTTCCTCCAAGTGAACATGTCTGACTATCACGTGTCTGAAACTGTTCCTGGTTGCCCTAATGAAACGTGCTTCTACTCAGGTCTTCCTGATATAGTAGAGTCAGTTACCCAACTTGGTGATGACAACCAATGGGTTTGCTCTTACTGTAGCACAGAGTTCACTGGGCCAATGTATCGTCTTACATGGGATAATCCATATCCCACTGACGAATCACAAGACGGAGAGGAATCTGAAGAGGAAGAGGAATATCAGCCTAACGGCTCTTTTATTCAGCCTCCTCCAACAGATGTGTTCCTCCGCAGTCAAAATCAACTGCCTATCCCGCTGGCTCTACCGGTAAGTAACTCCAACGTGGCTTACATCCCGCCATTGGCGGTTGAAGTGCCCGTAGCTCAACCAATTGAGCCAATGGAGCCAATTGAGCCGGATGCTCAACCTGAGGAACCAATGGATTTGGATCCTTTTACGGCTCCTGTCGATCAACTTAGGGTTATGTATCCTAGATTTTTTGATTCTGTTGAGATTATTGATTTAACTAATGAATAAGATTTCTCTTTAAGATACTTTGAATCCTTTAGATACCTAGATACTAAGATACTAAGATACTAAGATACTAAGATACTAAGATACTAAGATACGACCGTTACAAAGATACTAAGATACGACCGTTACAAATGTGTATACTTTAGTCCAAAATATAGCCGTTATGCCCTAACCGAGCATATATATGTGTGT
>Ga0099848_1000848_pt1 | contig 14244 bp, 16 predicted proteins | sample CB_VirMetaG_3_FD_78179 | JGI IMG/M metagenome (GOLD analysis project Ga0099848, IMG submission 78179) | Freshwater to marine saline gradient viral communities from Chesapeake Bay - CB_1508_1S Viral MetaG | ecosystem: Environmental > Aquatic > Marine > Coastal | place: USA: Chesapeake Bay... | reverse complement strand
GTCCTTGTCGGATTTAGGCACGCATTTGTCAGGTTCAGAAATCATCATGGGCCTCAGTTCGGGACAATCCCTAACTCCGGGTAAGATGTACTACTGGTCTTCTTCGTCCCAGTGGGCCGCCGCCGATGCTTTGACCGATGGAGAAAACCTTATTGCCATGTGTCCCGACTCTCCTACCGATGGAAGTCAAATGATTTTTAAAGGTATGGTTAGGGCCAACTTTACGGCAACTGGCACTATTGGAGAGCCTTTGTACCTAAACGACAGTGGCGATTTAAGTTTAATTCCTTCCACCACGTCTGGTGCTTGGGTTCGCATTATGGGGTATTTAAAAAGCGGTGCGCCCAACTCTTACGTTTATTTGGACGTGTCAAACGATTTTTATCAGAATCCGTAATGCCTATCAACAGCCCCGATTCATTTCAAAGCCTTGGAACGGCCATCGTCAATGGCGGTGAGACGACGCAGATAACAGAAGTTGTTGGCTTTGACGGCATCGAAACTTCTCGAAGTGCCGACAACATAGTTACGATTTCACAACCAGACCTTGTGAGGCCCAAAAGTACAGCGTTGGATGTCACAGGCGTAGGAACAAGTGCAGGTAGCACGGGTAACCACAGCATCTTGTATTACGACTGGCATACCGACGGGGCAAGCATTGACTACGAGGCCGGAGAAATTGTCTATTGGAGGACTGATTTTAATAAATGGGCAAGGGCTGGTGCTGGCTCGTATGAGACAGCGGATTCTGGCACTTTGCTTTTAGGTATGGCTACGTCTTCCTCCAACGGTGTAGAGGTTGTGAGGCGCGGCTTTGTGCGTTGCGACGTGGGCTTTTCTGGAATTCCTATTGGAACACCTTGCTACCTTTGGTTTCAGGGCACAGTGACAACCTCAAAGCCTACTTTACACAACTACAGTCAGCGTCTTGTTGGTTGGACGGTAGACCAAGACGCATCTGCTGGCCTTATGTTTTTCAGTCCCGATGTAAACTATACAATTCGAGCGTAATGAGTAGAGTAGGACAAGGGCCATTGCCCGGATATGAATCACCAAGCATCAACAGACCCAACAGTTTTACTGTCAGCGGGCCTGTAACTACTGACGGTGTAGCTGTTTTTACAATTCAGGCTGGACAGAACGTCACGCTTCAAGATGGAAAGTTCTCCTACGATAAAACGCTGTTGGACAACGGCAACTTGCAAAAGTTTTCCGCCTCTGGCGACAATGGCTCGGCTGTCAGTGGACAACGCATTTTAAACTGGGGCACTACCGCTGGGCTTCTTACGGCTGGCAGAGCCATTTATCAAAACGGGGCATATACCGCAACTTGGGGTAACATCATTCAAAATGACATCAGTCGTCAGGACAACCCTGTAATGTTTAAAACCAACGAGGGCGAAATGGTCACTTCGGGGGTGCGCGAAGGGTTGGTTAAGATGTATCAAGCACAAAATGAAGGCAAGGGCTTTTTAACTGGAACTGGACAGTTAACAAACGACTGGACAACAATTCGTGGCAACATCTTTCAGATGGGCTACGGCCTTGGCGACGGGGCGGGTGGTGATACAGGAAATGTCGTCTATGCCGACTTCAGTCAGATTACGAAGTACCCTCTCGACTTCTTAGACCCCGACCAGCGGTGGTTTGCGTTTTCAACACGTCGCCTCAGCTATCAGGCAGAAAACTGCATGGAGGTGTATCGCAACAACGACCCCAACGACACAGAGGTCATAGGGTGGGACAACAACGGATACATTGACGTTAGCGCGTTGGGCCTTTTCAGCGCAGGTGCAATCGTGCGGGTCAAGACGTGGTATAATCAAAGTGGCAACGGTTATCACGCTACAGTGCCTAACCTTGCGACAAACCCTACGCGCGGGCCTGTAATTTTCCCTGCGTCGGGTTCTGTCAGAACCATTGGTGGCAACAATAAGATTTGCTTGGATTTTTCTGCGGCTCAATATTTAGTAGCTGACACAGGAGGTACGGGCGATGTAGACCAGCCTTTGTGGGCGGCTGTTGTTGGTGCAACTGACCAAACATCCAGCGGAAGATACTGGTTTGACGGTGACGACGCTGACCGTACATTTTTTTATCAAAGTTTTGACGGTGGTACTCCCAACACGCAAAGGTGGGCGTGGGGGGCAGGTGTGTACCCTGAAACAAATTTGCCGGGAAGTAAGACCGATACTGACGGTCACATCTTTGCGATGCAATTCAACGGGACTACCAGTTCTTTTAAAAAGGACGCACAGGTCATTGGTTACAATCTAAACGTTAGTACGGGAGACAACGATGGCCTTACCATAGGTAACAGATATGCCACATCAGGGAATAGCCAATTTGACGGAGGTATTGCCGAAATCATCATGTTTTCTGGCAGTGGTGCAATGGCTTTTGACGACAACTTTATGTCGAAGTACCTCACCAATGCCAACACGTACTATGACATTTGGGCTGAGTTTAGCACAGGTCTTCTCGACACCTATTCTGGTGCGGCGGCGGCGTATTCCATGCGTCGCCTGTCTTCAACATACACAGGTGCTTGTTTAAAAGTTGAACGTAGCGGTGACGGTACGACGAAAGACATTGGATTTGATGAGGCTGGCAACTTGGACGTACTCACCCTTTTGGAGTTTGTAGGCGCGGGTGATGGCCGAGTCCATACGTGGTTTGACCAAAGCGGAAATGGGAACGACGCGACGCAGACGGATGACGCAAAACAGCCGTTAATTGTTTCCAGCGGAAGTTTAATTCAACAAAATGAAAAGCCTGCGCTGGAGTTTGATGGAGTCGATGACTTTATGACATCACCCGATTACATTGTAGAATTGTCGCAAAACCCTGCCTCTGTGTTTTGTGTGTCGCAAGCAAGCACAGTTGCTAATTCCGCTTACATTTTAGCTGAAGGTGATGTCATCAGCCCGTATAGTAGCAACTTTATTTTAGGCGGTTCTACTGGTAGTGATATTGTATGGGTGAATGGCACGACAGTGGGAACAATGCAAGCGGGCCAAGTTCTTGTTGGGTTTGACTATGACCAAGCAAACGCGACCGCATTTATAGACGGAAGCCAAAGCGGTAGTTCTCAAGCTGTGACCGTAAACACGGAAACAAGCCTGTACAGCTACATTGGAAGCCGTGCTGATGGCCTTGCCGCATTTTTTAATGGGAAAATACAGGAATTGATTACCTACAAAAGCGACCAATCAGCCAACCGCACGGGCATCGAAACCAACATCAACGACTATTACGATATTTACTGATGCCGATTAACAGCCCCGACATCTTTTGCTACGAGATTAAAGTAGAGCCTGTAGCTTCGATTGCGTCAAATGACAAGTACGATGCCATTGGAGACATCTTGCCCATCGCAGGAACAAACTGCAAGTCAAGTGTCTTTACCACGGGCATACTCGACGACTACCCCGGTGCTACTGCCGCATATTCGTTGCGTCGCCTTTCGTCGTCGTGGACTGGCCCGGCAATTCGTGTTAAACGTCAAACAACTCTTGACGAGTTAGATATTGGATTTAAAGAAAATGGCGACTTGGACGAACAGGCTCTGGCTGACTTTTCTGGAGGCGAAAAGGCATTGTTCGTAAACATCCTTTACGACCAGACGGGAAATGGCTTTGATGCTGTCTCAGTGCAAGCTATTGGGCCTCGCATCGTCAACAGCGACGGCTCAATCGTCCTTCTTGGAAATAAGGTTTCAATGGTCTTTGATGGCGTTAATGACGAAACGCTGTCTACTGACCTTCTCACGGAGTTTGACAACACCGACTTTTTGGTGAATGTCGTTTATGGTGAGAGCACTGGCGGCACAAATGCGTTTTCTATAGGTTCAACGGGTACTGTGCCTCGACTGTACTTCCAGCATGACAGATGGAGTTACAACAGTCTTAATACAATGACATGGACGGATGTTACGGCTCAAAACGTCATGCAGTATCAAGTCAACGGTGATACGCAAGAGGCTTTTAGCGACAACGTTACTTTGGCAACAGCTACAGAGGCGCAAGTAGATTTTACACCAACAGGATTTCTACTGGGTCGCACAGGTACATCTAATTATATGGACGGAAAGTTGCAGGAAGTCATCATCTATACAAGCAATGAGGTTGAAAACCGCATTGGTATTTACGAAAACATGAACTCTTACTGGTTGTAATCATGCCCATCAATCGTCCCGACACCTTCTGTTTTAAAGTGCTTATCAATTCCAAGCCTACCATTCAATCCAACGATGAATTTGACAGCATCGGACAGATTCAAAAGGTAGAAGGCACTCCATGTACTGAAAATTAAAAAATGCCTATCAACAGTCCAAACGTATTCAATGTCGTCGGTGACGCTGTAGTTAGTGGCGGTGGCGGTAGCGGTGCTGTCGATTCAGTGACGGGCACAGCCCCCATTACCGCTTCTCCCACCACGGGATATGTGGTGGTTAGTTTGGACGACGTAAGTCCAAGCCCTGCGGGTTCTTACACCAACGCAGACATCACGGTGGATGCCAAGGGGCGGGTTACAGCGGCATCAGACGGCACTGTTACGGATGCCACCAAGATTGTGGTGACCGCAAAAAATAAGTCGGGAGGGACGCTTCCCAAGGGCACACCTGTCCATGCCATCACACCTGTATCTTCAGGTCAAATCGTAGAGGTTATCGCGGCACGGGCCGACACCCCTTCTGCGATGCCCGCAACGCTTGTTCTCGACGAGGAGTTGCTTGACGAGGCAGAGGGAGATGCCATCGTAGTGGGCTTCATTCAAAATGTTGATACCTCTCTGTTTACCGCTGGCGACGTAATCTATGTAGGCTCAACTGGAGGTTACACCAATACCAAGCCTACGGGTACAGACCTGATTCAAAACTTGGGTATCGTAGTTAAATCTTCCGCTTCAGCGGGTTCAGGTATTGTCTACGGCTCAGGGCGTTCTAACGACGTTCCCAACATCCCTGATGGACAGTTTTGGCTTGGTAATGCTTCGGGCGTGGCTACCCCTACAGACCTTTCTACTGTGGCGGCAACATCTGTCGATGCAGATACGGTTTTAAGTGTGGACACCACCACGGGCGACGTTACCGTTTCGCACAATTTGATTGGAGTGGGAGGGGTTTATGCTCCCGGCACAGGTTTTACCACCGATGGTTATGGTCACATAAGAGATGTCACACCCAGAGTGGAGGCGTACACGTTTTACGGACGAAGCGATGTGGCGTGGGGCGCAAGGGCGACGTTCCTTTGCACTCCAAACTGGGTGGTAAATGCGTTTGAAACAACTGCAACCTCTCCCGTTTTAGGCGTTGACCTTGACATCACGGTTTTTCCTTTTATCGACATCGCGGGAAACCTTGCGGCAGTAAAAGTTTCAGGCTGGGTTTTGGTTGGAGGTACGGTGAGTCCGTCTTCAAACTTTAAAATTCTATTGTATCAAGCAAGCGTAGCAAGTGGCGATACGTCGGTGACGCTTGTCCAGAATAATGCAAGCGGAAACATAGCGGTCAACCCCACATCTGACAGCCTTACACTGATTCCAGAAACGACCCTTACCATTACGGGTGGTGGTTCAAGCAAGGCGTATGTCATTGGCCTTCAGAACTCCAGTTCGACGACCGCGATAAGTACAGGTACGTGCTATGCCAACCTTCGCGTGGAATGGGTTTTTAAATGATGGCTTACCGAATTAAACCATACACCTATCGTCGCGCACGTGCTTTGGGTGTTACCGTAAAGCCTTCAACCCGCAAGGGAAAGAAGATTGACGTGTTTAAAAACGGCAAAAAAGTCGCAAGCGTAGGGGCTTTGGGCTATGGTGACTACCCCACTTTCACTCAGCAACGTGGTAAGGCTTTCGCAGACAAAAGGCGCAAAGCCTACAAGATGAGACATCAAAAAGATAGAAAAAAGGTCGGCACACCCGGTTATTATGCAGACCAACTCCTTTGGTGAGTTTAATTTTTTAAATTTCGGATATGAAATTGACTAAGAAGCAGAAAGTTGCAATCCTCGTTGTGGCGACAGTGGTTGCCGTCAGCTTTGTTTTTCGGGACAAATTAAAGGCTCTTATGCCCGGACGTTCCTTTGGAAATAGCGGTGATGCAACACAACCCCCAACCACTGGAGGGGGAACGCCTGTACCCGCTGAGAATGGCGGTAGCGGGGGCAACCAAGGCAACACAAACCCGCAGGTTGGGTGCAGTTCAAATTGTTGTGGCAACGTATGTGACGAGATTTCTGAAAACAACCCTGCTATGAACTACGGGTGTTGTGGCATCGCAGTTAAAAACTGGCAGAATTACCTGAACACCGTTGTGCCACAAAACGTGTATTCGCTCATCAGCGAAGACGGGGCTTACGGCTCTCAAACACAGGCCAAGCACCAAGCATACCTCGACATGATGCCCACCACGGGTGACGACATCGTTGCGCCCGTCTACGAGTCGGGTTCGGGGGGTTCTGTCAGTTCGGGCTATACCGACAACTTCTACGGGCTAACACTTTAAACTGTAGGCCATGCCAGTAAGCAATACTCAACGAGGCCAAGCCGACGGTGCAATTCGCTCTATCCATGCGGGTGTTGGTAGCGAAAGGGTTTATCGTCAAGTTATGGCTGTGCGGCCCAAAGGATTTCGCGCCTCTATTTTAAAACTCATCGACTGGCCCACATCGTGGGGTGTGCTGTATGACCTCAGCCCGGCCCAAATTTCTCAAAACCGTGAAGCCGAAGCCGCACGAGAAACGTGGGAGGCTACAGGCACAAGCTATGCGGGAGGGGCAAACAAGGCGCGTATGTGGATGGGGCTTCTCGGCTCTTACTTCTTGGGTCAGCCCGACCCTATGAGCGAGTCAAATTTCCCAAGTTGGCGTAAGCCGTCGTGGATGACCGACGAGGAGCAACGACGAATTAAAGAATTTATCCGTGCATCGTATGAGGGCGACGCTCCTTTGGAACAAACAATGCCTGTTGAAGATGTGCCCCGCGAACAGCGTATGGCTGACTTGGCTGAACGGGAAGAGGAAGCGATGCAAATCACTGTGCCTCAATCTCCGCCTGACGATGGTGAAGGCAGTGAGCCGTTTGAAAACGAAGGTGTGCAAGAGTCGCGTCAGTCACAAGAAAACCCTTTTGAAAGCCTGTACGCACTTTACCAAGCGTATTGGAGGCGCGTCTGGTTAATTCGCGATGAAGAAGATTTGCGCGATAAAATCAATCCAGCATCGGTAAACTACAGGGCATCCGTAAAAAATGCCGCAGTCGCCATCTATGCGCTGGAAAAACTGGGTTACGAGTACACAGGAATTAAAAACCTGTTGCAAGCGATGGCAAACCGTGGCCTTGGCATAGTAGGCATTCGTCCCGGCAACCGCAATGGATTTAACGCATACCTTTTGCTTGACCTCAAGGCAGAAAGGGATTCGGCAACCAAATATCGAGGCGAGGCCGCATACAGCATCATGTCCGAAACTTGCCGCACCAGCGTTTCAACGCTCAAGGGGCAGTTTGAGCGTAGCGACAGGAGAAACCTTCAGGTTTTTAAATTTTCGGGCAGTGGCGCACGATTGGTGGGTGTGCAGGTTGTTTCCATGAATTACATCAATGGAGGTAGCAACGCAGACACCTTTCAAGAAGGCAATAGAAAGGTTATTGTCGCGCGTGACGAAGCGCGGGCACAAGTGGCTGAAGGCTCAGGTGTAGTTGCGCGAGGATTTGCAAGCGCACCAAGTGCATCCTTCGGTCTCGATGAGCAATACTCGTTTATGGCTTTCCAAAGTTTTAGTCCAGAACAAACCTTCAGGGAGGAAGGGCAGTTGTTCCGCACTGGGAATTTAAACGGGCAACGTCAGTCCACGGTTTTCTACTTTGCAAAAAGAAACGCAGACGGAACATACACCCTGTATCGCTCGGTGTTTGGCGTTGCCGAACTCAACGTCGTTCGGTTCAACGGCACTACCACGATGGGTATTGAAGGATTGAAACGTGCTTGGAATGAGTCAGGGAAATTAAATGAAACGGATAAAATTGCCGTTCAACGAGTCCCGGTTCTTGATTTGCCAAAATTAAAACGCGCTTACCGAGCGTTGGGCGAAAATCAGATTGCCTCACGCGCCTTTAGGCCAGTGCGAAGCCAAGAAGCCCCCATACTTGTTCCGTTTGGAGACATCGTGCGGATGACTTTGGAAGTCAACAATGCATTGTTGGAGAGTTTCCCCACAGAAGCCGAGTCGCAACCCGCAGAGGCTATGTCTTTAGCCGCCACAGACCAAGTGTTGTCACAAGATTACATGAAACGTCTTGGTGCAGGCGGAACTGTAGCAAATAATGCTTTTGGCATTGAAATCGAAGGCTTCTTCACCAACAAGACCAAGGATGATGTTGCTCGCGCAATGTCAAGCGATGGCATTAAAGTGAAATCTACAGGCTATCACGGAAGTGCCCCAAGCGGCTATTTTAAACTGGAGTCCGACGTTTCTGTGTTGGCAGATGGACAGTCACGAAGCCCCCTTTCCTTTGAAATGGTTTCGCCTGTTTTGAAAGGTCAAGAAGGCAAATCCAAGTTGCTCGAAATGCTCACCGAATTGAGGAAGTATGGTGCTAAAACCACTGCTTCCGCAGGTACGCACATACACTTCCCGTTTGAAGTTTTTGGTGACGGTGAACAGGGGCTTCAAAAAAGAAAGCAACTCATTACCAATGTGCTTGTCCTTGCTCCCTTTTTAAAAGCAACGCAAGTTTTGTACAGCCAAGACCGCTACTACGCTCGTGACTGGACAAATGTCAACGCCCAAAATTTGAGAGAGTTGCAGACCAAAACATCTTGGGAGGAGGTCGTAAGGTTTGTTCAAAGGCGTTTTGAGGCGGGACGCAATTTCTTGCACATCAAAGAATCGTCAAGAATGGGGTCTTCGTATGGCCCTCCAACCTATGAGTTCCGATTCCCTGCGAGCAACTTTGAAGACGACAGCGTGTACAACCTTGTTCGTCTGTTAGACCGTATTTGGACAGCTTCTACAGAAGGCTACGTTCCTCACAGCCCTGAAATGTGCGAGCCTCGCAGGGCTGAGGCTTGGCTTACGGACTTCCTTGGGGTTGAGTTGTACGCTTTTTGGCGCAACCGAATCCGTGACGTGTACCCCACTCACAGATATTTAAAATCACGACGTGATGCAGAATACGACAGTTTTTCAAACGACCAAAGCGGAGGAAATTGGGTTAGCGAAATCAGCGACAGCAGTCAAACTCCAACAGCCCCAAGAACTCCCGTCCCACCACTCAACGACTGGTAAAAATGAAACGATACTTAAAAAAGAAAGGGTCGAAGCAAGGCGCAGGTACTGCCAAAAGTTCCTTCTATGTCACCCGCGACAGTAAGGGTCGAATTAAAAAATGGACTCGCGTTGGGGCTTCCCAAAAGGCAGACCGTCGCGGTGCGGCCAAGTACAGCCCTCGTAAAAAAGGACAGGGCAACCAAGGGGATTACAAATCACCAAGAAGGTAATGCCGTATCGTAAAATCACACGAGGCAAAAACCGAGGCAAGTACCAGTCACCCACAGGCAAGGTGATGACTTTAAAACAGGTCAGAGCCTACTACGCAAAAACGAAAAAGAAAAAGTAATGGCACGACCACTACCACTGATGGATTACAACGCCCTTGTAGGCGACCAGATTTCACAACAACAAGTTCCGTTAATGTCTAACGGGATGCCTACGGCTATGCCGCAAAGCAATATGCCGGCAAGACCGATACCAACATACGCGGAGTTGTGTCAACAAATTGCCATGTACGAACAGGCCAATGGGCCTATGACTGGTGCGCGATTGCAAGAGGCTGAATACACGATGCAAAGGTTGGGATACCCTTCCGTATCGAAGTGCAATGGGAATCAAAGTCCATTTCAAAACGAGACGATTCAATACGCGCTCCTTTTCTTGCTTCTTTACGTCGTAATTAAAAAGTTGTGAGCGACTGCGCAGAGGTACAAAAGTCACAGACCGTAAGGCTGGTGGATGTTTTTATCATCGCTCCCTTTCTTGGATACATTGCGTACACTGGGAAGGGGTTGGCGACGTGGGAAAAGCTGGGCCTGTACATTTTGGCTGTGGCGACCTTGCTGTACAACGCGGACAATTATTTAAAAACACGGGAACTGAATGGCTAACTACAGAGACGCGGTAAACTTCATTCAAGAATGGGAGGGTGGAATCTCAGGGCATCCTGAAGACAATGCTTCTGCCTATCCGTCTCCGTGTGGCAACGACCCTCGATACAATGCCCCCATCCACACAAACAAGGGCATAACTTGGCAAACATTTACAAGCATCTACGGTGCATCTTGCGACCAGTTTTTGGAAATGCCGCAAGACATTTGGCTGAACATCTACAAGACCCTTTACTGGGACAAAATTGGAGGTGACGGTTTGTACAATCAGGCCATTGCAAATGTTTACGCAAGTTGGGCATGGGGAAGCGGTGTTGGTGGTGCTGACAATCAGATGCGTCAGTTTTTAATGAATACCTACGGCTATGCGTACACCGATGTAGCCCTTCCAGAACAGCGCATTCTTATTTTAAACTGGCAGACACGTCAGGATGCGGAAAAACTTTTTTACGGATTGGTCGATTGGCGCAGAAATTATTTAAACGGCCTTTCCGATGCACCTACCTTTGGTGCTGGGTGGAACAACAGGCTCAACGCCTTTGTTGATTACAACAAAAAGTATATCACCACTCAGTCCAATAAAGATTTAAATCGAGTTATTATTGCATTGACGCTTCTTGTTATCGCAGTGTTGGTGTACTTCCTGCTGATAAAATAAAGACAATGAGCAACTTAGGAACGGACTTTTACGATATTACCGAATCCGAAGGGTTTGACGGCTCTTTCAACAGCCTGTCACCCGACGAGTTCGGCATTGGTGCGCCTGAAAATTTTAATTCAGAACCAACACAGTTGACTTGCGATGATTACATCGCTCAATGGTGTGCCACACAAGAGCAAAACTGCCAATTTGTAAACGGCAAACTCACCGTGCCAACGGAGCAGATGGCTGAGTTTACTACAGCCTATCCAAACTGCGGCACAACACAATCAAGTAATTCATCAAATTCTTCTAATATGGCGAACGGAAACGGAAACGGACAAAGCGGTTTGTTGGACATTAAATCACCCAACTTTTTGGGTGGCCCAAATGTCCACAATGTGATTTTGATTGTCCTCGGACTTTTGATTCTTGCATCTGTCACCCGTGGCAATATCCTTCAGGGAATTGGCACTGCGGTGAAGGACACGGTTAAGTAATGGCTTACGGTAGGCAAACCGACAGAATGATGCGTAAAACGCTTACCATTGGTGGGCGTAAATTCGTGGTTGTCGGAACCGACCCGTCCAAAGTATCGGCTAAACGTCGCGCAGAAAAAATGCGCCAACGTGGTTATAGGGCAAGAATTAAAAGAGCCACTCGAAAAGGAAAGGTCGTTTACTTGATTTTGCAAGGCGGTTACAAAAAATAAAATAATGGCACAAGCACCTACGTCAGATGTAACGAACACTGCACCCGAATTGGGAGCGAGTGAGGGCGCAACCATCGCAAGCCAACTTCAAAAGGCTACACAGCGTCGGCAATACCTAACACTTGCCTTGTCGGGGCTTGTGGCTGGCGCATCTTTTTCAATGGCAAACAAGCGGATGGCAACAAACAAGGCCATCCTTGTCGGTTTGGTCTTGGGTGTAGTGTCTTACTTCGCGGCAGGGGCTTACCTGCCACAAGCAACGTCTCAGAATTACGGAGTTTAAAAACAGATGGACACGCCTCGCTACAAAGTGGCGTATATGGAGACAAGTTCTCCGTTCCGTCTTTACTCTGATTTTTTCTCTACTAAAAGTGAGGCGCAAAATTATGCGGCATCACTACGACAAGAGGGATTTGAAGCAATGACCTTCGTCAAGGCGCACCAAGAAGGTGTGCATTACGAATGGGATTTGATAAAAGACCGAAGCACATGGAAATACCGATTGGGTATTTTCCTAACTTCCAGTACATTTGTTGTGCCTCTCGTGCTTATTATCCTTGTGTATCTCCTTCTACGCAGGGGCAACGGACTGCCGAGGGTTATTGGTTAAACACAGAAAGGGTTGGCAATTTGTCAGCCCTTTTTTAATTTACGTGCATGAAGAAAAACTTACTCGTTGCCTCATACACGGGATACAAGACCGTAGACAAGGTTCAGGGTTTCATTGAATCTTTTAATTTCGTAAGAAGGCCCGGTGAACAGGTCTGCATCATTTACGATGAACAGTCGGAAATCAACGATTTTCTTGACCAATACGAATTTGTGACGCAGGTTCGCAAGCCCAAGGCAAGTGAAAACGCCTACGCCAACCGTTTTAAACATTTTGCCGAACTAATCGACCAGTCCCTTGGTCACGACAACTTCATTTGCGCGGACATACGTGACGTGCATTTTCAGTTGAATCCATTTGAATGGATGGAAAAGAACTTGAAAAAAAGTGTTGTCGTATGTGACGAGGGCGTAAAGCACAGCAGTACCAACGGAGGGATATTCACCTTAAACCAAGTACGCGATGGCTTTCCGGATTACGCTCAATCTATTTTAAAAAAGAACGTCATCAATGTTGGCGTAATAGGTGGGGGAAAGAGGGTGGCCCACTTGTGTCAGCGCGTATTCGATATGTGCGAAACCGTAGAGCCTAAAATCCACAGCTATGGCTCGTATGCCTTCGACCAAGCCGCTATGGGCATCCTGTGTCATCTCACGGAAGAAAGGGCATTTACGCACCACAGCGATGGAAATGAAACGTGGTGTCTTACCATGTCTACTTCGCCAGAATCCATGCCTCACATTTGGATTATCGACAATCAACTGTGCAACCCCAACAAAGAGCCTTACGCAATCGTACACCAAGCGGAGCGTCACGATTCATTCTTGCGCTACAAAGGGCAAGGGAAGTTTGAGATTTTTAAAGGCAACGAGGTTTGGCATACAGCAATCATCAACGGGGCTGACTACAAAGAGTAAAGGCCACCCCGATGTTTCGAGATGGCCTCTGTTGAATGAAACCCCCTAACCAAAAGTTATCACTCAAATTTAATTAGGTCTTGCTACCCTGTGCTTGGTTGGCAGGTATTTTTCAAACGCAAATTCTTGGTTTGGACGCATAGCCGGCTTGGGTCGTGCATACTGCATTCCGTTGTGCCCTTGCTTTTTGTGCTTGGCAGGTGAATACCAATCCAAGAAATCACCTGACTCGACAACCTCACCCCAATTCTCGTGAACATCGAACAGGTAGATGTCGCACTCGATGACGCTACCGTCGTCCATACGGACGTGGCAAGGCTCTTTAAAATAGTAGGTGGGGTGTCCTTCGGCACGGTCAACAATTTCCCACTGTTTTTTATTAAGCAGGTATACCTCGCCCTTAATAGGACGCTCAAAGCCGTGCAAAAGGTCGTCAGAAGGCACACGGCCAACGTAAGGAATCTGTCGTGGCAATTCACGGGCAGTCATTACAAACGGTTCGCAGGTGTGTGCAGTCCCAAGATACTTTGCACCCTCGATGCGTTTGTGGTTGTACGCATCCTGTCGCATTGTGCCATAGGTAAAAAGGAGTCGGGGCTTATAGTAAGTCATTTCTTCAGCATTTAAGATTAAACCAAAAGGGACATAGGAACTTCGATGGGGGATTCAAAGAAATCACCTCCACTGTTGACATAGAGAACGTTTCTGTGCTCGAACTCTGACCACGGCATCAGGTACATCATCGCCTTGGTGGGCTTGTCGTCTCCACTGATAAACACGTCAACGTACTCACGCTTGTACCAACCGGGGTGGCCTTCGAGCCTGTCAAGGTGAGCAAGGGTCAAGTCGTCAACCTCGTACACTTCGCCTTGGACAAACGTTGTAATGTCCTTGGTAATTTTGTTGGGCTTGACAACATAGGGAATGCTTCGGCCAAGCGAAGATTCAAGCATGACGTAAGTTTCGTTGGTGATGGCATAGCCAAGAAAAACAGAATCTTGAAGGAGGTAGTGGTTGCCAAGTTCCTTGCGCAACGTACCGTAAACAAATACTTTCATAGCACTGGGGTTAAAGGGTTAAACATATAGGACAAATATACAACGTATATACCAAGTATGCAAGAAAAAAGGAGGGAAATTAGGCAAACTCAAAAGTCCTAACTCCCTCCCACACGCCAAACGTGTATTTAAAAAT
>Ga0099848_1000846_pt1 | contig 14267 bp, 26 predicted proteins | sample CB_VirMetaG_3_FD_78179 | JGI IMG/M metagenome (GOLD analysis project Ga0099848, IMG submission 78179) | Freshwater to marine saline gradient viral communities from Chesapeake Bay - CB_1508_1S Viral MetaG | ecosystem: Environmental > Aquatic > Marine > Coastal | place: USA: Chesapeake Bay... | reverse complement strand
CGTTGATTGTAATTCGGGCGGGACGGCTGTTTAGCTCCCGCATTAGCTCTGGTTGCTCTTGATATTTCAGCGACCAGGGATCGCTGTTTTCAATTTTAGCAACCATTGATGGTTTTGTATATTACTGCTAACTTAGCATGAAAAGAACCAAAGCGTGATGGACGACTTCAATTACGCAATTGCCTCAATCCTTGGAGCCATGCTCGTGGTGATCAGCATGGATGCATACCTCTTTTTTACCGAAGTCCTTTCTCGGCAGTGATCATGGGATCCAACCTTAGCCGTTTCTATTTTGATTTTGACGAAGACTGCCGAACTGGTTGCCTAAACAACCTTGCGTTTGAGGATGTTGAAACCATTGAAGCTGATGCGTACGAAAAAGAGTTACAATCCAAGAACATCCCGTACACTCGAATTGATCTCTAGCCATGGCACGTACCTGGAATGAGTATTTTCAACCACTGAAGACACGCCTTGGCGCACGCGAGCATACTTTCCAAAAAATCTTTGACTACTTGGATGAGTGCCATAAACCAATCATCGTTGAAACCGGGACGTATCGAGAAGAAAACAACTACACAGGCGATGGTTGCTCAACTCTTTTGTTTGACAACTACATTGACATCCGCGGAGAAGGCCAGTTGATCTCTGTTGATATTGACCCCCTGGCTTGCGACCTGGCATCAAAGAACACAAAACATGCTGAAGTTGTTGAGTGCGACTCCGTTGAGTTCCTTGATACTCTTCAGGGTGGTTGCGACCTTCTGTACCTGGACTCCTACAACATTACCAACTGGTATGACGACTGGGCTCCAGCCGCTCATCACCTGAAGGAATTGTTTGCCGCCTATCAGCTCTTGAATCCTGGTACTTTGATCGTTGTGGATGACAACATCAAAACACCTGAAAACAAACGTTTGGGTAAAGGTCGCTTAATTTACGAACTGATGGATTCCCTTGGTATTGAACCTTATTTTGATTCGTATCAAGTTGGTTGGATTTGGTGCTAGTTATCCGTACTTTTCAAGGACTGTTCTTTGATTCAGAATACAAAGATATCAAAGAACGGTTATGTTTACTATAGTAAGAGGACCACGTAGTTCTGAAATGTCACTCTCTGCTCAGGTCAAAGAATCGATTCAAGGCGCAACCGACTGCCTGCGCGAAGCTCTTGCTTTTGCTGCACGCACAGAACATCCTATTACCATCACGACTATCTCAGACATCTTGTGTCGCCTAGAGTCTATTGAACAAGTAGATGATTTAATGCAGCATTTTGCACAAAGGGATGAAGAAAAGAAAGGCCCCCACCGAAGCTGAGCGACTCGAAAAGTTCTTTCTAGACCTGGAACGTTGGATGTCCTATCCTACAAAAGCAGAGATGGAGCAGGTATTATCGCGTCCATGTAGGTGGCGTAAAATATTGGAAGAACGTAATAATAATCCTGATGTCTCAGGAAAATAAATATACGAAGCCAGAGTTACGCGAACGAATTAAAGATCGCGTGATGGCTGGCTCCAAGGGTGGGAAGCCAGGTCAATGGAGTGCACGTAAGGCTCAGCTCCTTGCTCAGGAGTATGAAAAATCTGGCGGCGGATACAAAGGTGGTAAAGGAGAGAAGCAAAAATCTTTGGAGAAGTGGGGTAAAGAAAAATGGATGACCAAAGACGAATACGAAAAACGTGGCAAAGCTAAAGCTGCTGCTAAGAAATATAAGGATAACAAGTTATGAAGCTAGCTGGTAAATATGTTGTTGACAATCGGCCAAGATACGAGCCGGATGTTTTTCCCGATCAGCGTTTAATGCAGATGTACGCAAGTCAAACAACAAATCCTGAATTAAGAGAAGCCGCTTTAGACTTCCAGTACCCTTTTAAAATATCTGATCTCAAAAAAAGTAACTACTCAGATGAGGTTAAATTTACCATTATGCAAGCAACCATAGGGACAATGGGTTAGAGTTGCAAGCAAGAAATGCTCTTGACTATTGCAACATGAAAGTTTCACTTAAGCCGGTAACAGTAACTTATACTCGAACTCTTGAATTTATTCCTACAACTGAACGGTTTGTTGATTGGGAAGATGTTCCGGATCAGGAATCGGTGAATTTTTGCGCTTTTGAAGCTTTGTTTGAAATAATTCATGCTGAAATAGCAGGACCAAAAAATCCAATGCCTTACACTACTATTAAACAACTTGACAAAACTGTATCAATTAACTGGGAAGGATTTTAATGGCAGATAAAGCAATTCAAAAAGGCTATACAAAACGCTACCTTCCAGAAAAAGCCTGGGCCTCACTGTCTAAAGAAGAACGTGAGGAAACAGATCAAAAGAAAAGAGCAGGTAGTCGACAGGGTAAACAGTTCATTCCAAACACAGAAAAAGCAAAAAAGGCTGGACGTGCTGCACGCCGTTACAAGCAATCCAAATCGTGATATCCTGACAAACGGAGCAATATCGCTCTGGGACCAATAGTCGAAACGTCCCTCATGTATCGTACGTAGCTTACGCATCTGGCTAGAAGGGCTAACGTTTGAGTGGGTAGGAGCTATGATCCCGGCGTAGTACACCGGGATTTTTTTTTATGACTACTCTTGTTGCTAACGTACCTCCAGTCAAAGTCTGGGTACGTCGCGAATATCTACGTGACCTACGTGATGGACACGGTGAGTACACACCAGGGTATTGGGTGACGTGCAAGTCCTTGACAGGACGTGCCCTTTACTTTGAAACCTACTTAACAGAGTATGGTGCACTGTACGACAAGCTTCCTATCAGTGCATTTCTTGCTTGGGATTCTGACCACCCAGATAAGCCTGTTGAACCCACCCCAGACCTGGAGCTAACTGACCTGCAGTTCTGGAATGGCTTTGATACCGGTCTGACAGTGATCGAAAAGAACTTGATCTATAACATGGAGTTCCAGGTGATGACCCGTAGCGCAGGGATCATGACTGGCGAATACCTGTTTACGATTGATAACTATCACCCTCATCGCAACGAACCAGACTTCTACTTTGCTGAGTTCCCTGATGAGCACAAGTCTCACAACATTGTGGCCCTGTCAAACGGACAGATTGGTGCGTACCCAAACAATAGGTGCCGCATGGTTGATCCATCGCTCAGCAACCATGACCTTAAGACACCAGACTTTAAGGTATCAACACGATACTTTGATGTAGAGCACGCCCCCAAATGGGGTCGTCTTGGAGAATGTGATGATTACTTTTGGAAAACTCCAAACGAAAAAGATGTACAATAAACAAGTCCCCCCTCTCTTTTGATGGGGCTTAAGTCCTGGTTATCCAGGCCGCCAGTGTTGAGGTCCGTCGTTGGTTGCGGGTAGCCTGTTCTGCTGGTGTCAACCAAGGGTGCAACAAGGAACGTTGCATTAAACAAAGGATCCCATCAGCCGCATCGTAGATTATCGTAGGCGGACATCCTTGCCCTTGACATCGGGGATTAGCTCAGCTTGGCCAGAGCGCTGCGTTTGGGACGCAGATGCCGCAGGTTCAAATCCTGCATCTCCGATCACACCTGGTCCGAGCTAATTGGATAAGACGGTTACTGCCGATTGCAGGACGATGTAGGTTCGAATCCTACCCAGGTGCTATCGAGAATCTCAATAAATTGCATTTATCAAGAATACTGATAAATTATATTTACGTCTGACAAAAAATTATACGTGACCTGGGCTGACGCCAAAAAACGTATCGATAAGAATCGACAAAAGCTTCTGGAGTACAAGAAGACTTTGCAGTGCGAGAAGTGTGGGTTGGATGATCACCGTGTCCTTGAGTTCCACCACGTAGGTGCTAAGGATAACAACATCTCATCCATGGTGAACCATGGTTACGCCTGGAGCAGGGTAGAAGCAGAGATTAAAAAGTGCATCCCGCTCTGCTGTAATTGCCACAGGCTTGAGCATTGGACAGTAAGTTAGTATTTTGGTTCAACACCTAAAGCTTCTATTTGTCTTGCTAAGTTATTAAGGCGTTCCGATTGTTTTAAGTTTTCTGTAGAGGGCTCCGCTTCATTTGCAAAGCGCTGTCGATAACGAGGAAGTGCGCGTGATAGTTCCTGTTGAAGAGAAGCTGCTCGTTGTTGATTTATAAGCTGCGTTGTTTTGTTAATTATTTTTTCAGGAATACCAAAAGGATTGATAACACTACCAATAGCTTTTTCGCTAATTTGATTTCCTTGCTTTCTTAACATATCTCCATAAAGAGAAGTACCTTGAGAAGTAATTTCAGGGGCTGGATAGTTAAGTTGTTGTGCAAAACGAGCTGCGAAACGCTCTGCACGATCTTCTTCTGGTGCGTCTAGATATTTCAATGCCAAACCACCGGCCAACTCAAGGGGCATTGGCTTACCTAAACGTTCACTAACACCGGTCAAAAAACGTCCAGCAACACCTCCATAGGAGTAATACTTTTTATCTGCAGGATTTAGATGGCCAAGTTCATGTACTTCTGTACGCACTTCGTACGGAGATTTACCAGTGCCTTGATAGTTAGACATGCCAATTTCACCTAACAAAGGATTGGCATAGTCATTTGTTCCCCATGCAGAAAAAACAGGAGCAATAGTCGAAACAAGACTAGGAGTTTTTTGTGGATCAATAATTCTTCCTTTTACTCCAGTGATTTTTTCTAGCTCTTTTGATCTAGCAGGAGCAACTTGAGGAGGAAGAACTGCACGTGTTACAGGAGAAGCAGTACCACCCCCTGGCAGCCAACCACCAAGACGTTTATCTGCTTCTCGATAACTCTGACCAACACGGTTAAGGAAGTTCTGAAATAAGTCAGGCATCACCCATTCCTCAAGCTAGCTTTAATTATCCATGCAGCCTTGAATGCTTCCCCACATAGCTCAGCCATATAGTTCTGGATATCAATAGCACCCACCTTGGCAGCAATGGGCTCCAACTTCTTAGTCTTCATCCCAAGTTCTTCTAGGTTCTTGTAATACACCGCCAACATTTCGGTAGCTTTATAGCTTGTGCAGTGCTTGAATTCAGGGCTTGCTTCCATCAAGCCGTTGTGACAAGAAGGAAGAAGGTAGTCCATACTGCGTATGAACTCTCCTAGTTTGTCGAACTGCTCAATGTGTGCTTCGTACTGATCTTTGAGAAATTTGTGTACACCAAAGAAATTTGATCCTTCTATGTTTAGATGAATCAGATGACTCTGCACCTGGAGCTGGTGCACATAAGCCGTTAGACCAATCAGTTGTTGGATAAAAGCACCAACATCGGTATTGCCCTTGGATTTACCAGGAGCTTTCGGCTTGGCTTGTGGTTCAGGAACAGCTTGTACCTGAGGCACCTGCATACCAGGATTTTGCTGAGGAGCGGGGCTATACATAATTTTCTTCCTGTGTTTCTAGTTTATCAGCGAGAAATTTCTTCCCAGTCTAACGAAGCGTAGACATCATCTCCAGCTACTTTTGTTTCTAAAAGCAGCGACAGTTCTTCTGGCGTACTTGTAAATCCATCACGACGCAACTGGAAATTAAACAAGGCTTCCTTCAAGATGTTCAAAGACACAGAGCTTTGGGTTGTAGAAGAAACATAGCCTTTTGCAAGAGTTACGCCTCCACTGGATGAGGTACCAGTCAGGTTGTATTCGACAGCAGAATCAGATCCTGCACTAACCCAAGTTCCACCAGAAGTTGTCGCACCCTGTTGAAGATACCAGGCAAAGATTGCATTGTTACCGACACCAAGAATGCTGGTTGCCGTTGGAATTACAACAGCATCCAGTTGATCTGGACTTGCCTTTAGACGGATAGAAACAACAGGATAAAGAACACCTGTTGAAGTCAGGTCATATGCAGTTGAAACAGGAGTACCTACCGCACGTTGCTTGCCACGCAACTCGTAGCCACCCTCGGAGATGACCGTGGAGCACACCTGTTTTAAGGTACTGGCACTTGCTACGGTATCAAGATTTTCAATTTCATAGCGAAGAGGAAGGCTTGCCGTGGTGATATAAGTTGATGTGATGCGATTTGCATGATGGAATGAATGACAATGAACCAGTCTCCCGTCAATCACAAAACCCATACGCACAGTACCTAAGCCTAGCCACTCAATATCCATCCATAAAATTTGAGCTTTGGTTGGATCTAAAGTGATTTTGGAGGGGCCATCACCATTTAATTTGTCAACATTCCAATCACTTTGATTAATGATTGTTTCTTGCACAGATCCTGTGACAGAATTTCTTTCAACAAAACTATTAACATCTCCACTAATTTGGAAGTAAAGACCATTGTCGTCATTGAAGTAACCAACCCGCTGACGCAGGTTGGTCTTACCAGGTTCCATTACAAATGTTGACATGATCAACAGAGATTTCCCTGGTTGATAAGAAAACACTTGTTTTGTTTCACGCTTGACGTAACCACCAGACGTTGTTGGCGTGTTTAGTTTGATGAGCCCTTCGTTAACATCAAAGACTGCGCTAGAAGATACTCCAGTTGCGGTTGCCCACAAACCATTGTCTTGATAGCGATGGCTGGAATCGAACAGTGTTAGTGGTTGAGAAATACGTTGACGACCAAACGCATCACTGGAAGTTCCAGCTGTTTGTGTTTCTAATGGCTGGCCACTGCAGGTCTGAACTTTTACAACTTCATACAACAGGGGTTCACCTGCTTCCCTATAGATAGGCATTGTTCTTTATGTCTTTTCTTTATTATCTCAGTTCGTGACTTTACTTCGATTTGATATCTAACAATCAAGTATCTTCTTGGTCCTTAAGTAAATCCCTCCTCCAGCTAGCCTTCAAATGTCCATAGTCCCTTGGCTCAGTAACTAACACATCTAAAGCTCCACACAGATCGCAGTTCCCCTGGTGGTAAGTAGCACAATGATGCGGAGGACCAATATAGTTCCCCCTCTTATACCAAGATCCATAGGCTTCACCACATCCGTGGCAAATCCATTGAGGATAATCAGCTTCTTTGGTGCGGCCCATCACTTCAATCCTTTAAGACAGTCAACAAGACTTTTTGCTTTGGCGTATTCTTTTGCTGCAATATTCAAATTTTCTGTTGCTGCAGCATAAAAAGCTTTATAGAGATCGTGCCCTGTGAGTTCATTGGTAAAGTCACAGATTGTATCTGCAAAGTGCTCTTGTGCTTTCTTCATCCAATAGTCTTTTGCATCCATCAAGCAGTTTCTTGATGCCTGTTGCGTATCATGCAACGCTTCACGTGAATCCTTGGTAACCAGAGGCTCATCCATTTCAGCTACCACCTTTGTATTACGGTACCAGTCTTGCCATTCATTAATGGCTTCCATTGGTTTGTCAGTGAGATCCATTGGCATAAAAAGGACGTACCACCAGTGTGGCACGTCCATCCACAGAAGTGTGTTCAGTTTAAACCTTAAGACATAATCACAGGCTGCAGCTTACCTTCTTCATAGAGGCGTACTGCTTCCATCATCTCAAACCACGCGTTACGCATGGCAGGACCAGCTTCACGGATGCAGAACTGTTCCCACAGTCCGGTGTACAAACCTTTAACTCCAGGAGGTCCCTGGTGACGACCAGAACATTGATACATGTGCTCCATGAAATCTGCCTTACGTTGTTCTGCGGCTACATCCCAGCCCGCAAGGTAGTCAGTATTTATCGTCATGATCAGTCGTTAGATGAAATGGCGGTCAGAGAAGAAGTCATACCAATGACTTGGTCAAGCTCAAAGACCATATCATGGATTTCATCTTGCAGAGAGTCAGCAATTTCTTCAGGTGTTTTCCCAGAAAAAGAGTTGTGCTCAATTTCAATATCTACCTCAAAAGACAAGGTGAGCTTGGGAACAGGAGCGGCGTCCATCTGTGTATGTATTGGCTTAATCAGGCTAGCAGCCTTTACTTATTGATCAAGCGTTCTAAGGAGTTTGTTTGGTTTTGCTGGTAGTACCCCATGCGTTCTTGAATGATTTGGTAATAACTGATGGCTGCATCCACCATCTCAGTTGGATCCATAGATGATGCCAAGTTTTCATTAGCAAGCATAGCTGCTGTCAGGATGACAACCCCATGCTCCATCTTGGAACCAATGGTGGCAGAAAGGGGGGTTCCATCATTGGTGAAACCAGCAATTAGTTTGTTCAACGCTGCATCACCGTTCATGGGAACTCCCCCTTGTCTTTTACCTATTGTACTAGATAGCATCTACTGTTTTAGAATTGATAATAAAACAAAATAATGCTAGGAAAAATTTTAAAAGTTTTACGGCAGAAGCCTCCTGTTCAACAAGGTGTTTCTTTAGAAGAAATGCGTTTAATGGCAGCGCGTGCAGCGTAGAGCAAAAAGAAAAAATGTGGCAAGCACTTGATTTATTTTGAACATCCTGAAGATATTTAACTTTTACTTACCACCCTTTTCCTTTTGCAAATAGTACCAATACGCATGGGACGCATTTTGGTGGAACCGTTTACCAAGCAAAAGCTTTAACTTCTTTTGCTCGAGATTTTCATACTCGTCAATGTGATAAGGAAGGACAGCACCGTTCTCTTTAAGCATGTCAGCTTGGAGACAGTTCATCTCTAGCTGAAGATCAAAGTCTTTCAGTGTATGTTCATGGCAACTCATCTTGATACGTGCGTCCTCAATATCAATCGGCGCTGGAATCTTCTGGTAGAAGCTGTCCTGGATACTCGGATGAAACCACTTCCATCCTTGGATCCCCGAAGACTCGCTTGGATCGGACTGAATATTCTTGGATGACTTTGACGCCATTTGGGAGTTGTTTACCGTTTTTGTAGGCATCGCGTATTGCATCGAGGTTGGGGAGAACTTTAGTGGTTGTTTTTGGGACGGTGTTATCGGAGATGATATCTCCTGACATTGAGCGTAACACAACTCGCTTGGTTGTTGTGATTTCTTCCTCAATGCAATAATTTGATCGTTCCTCAGTGTGCCAAAACTCTGGGTCCGAGGTGATCTCGACGGTAAGATCCTTCTTTTTGACAAGGGTGAACTGATAATTACGACCAGTAATCTTATTCGAATCCAGTGGCAGGACTCGACGTAAGTAATTTAGCAGACCCTTGAGCGACCTGAGCTGTGACTCATGGTGCTTTTTGGCCTGGTTAATCAGCTCACCTTCTTTTTTGATTCGCTCTAACGCATCTTCATGCGCAGCCATTGCGTAGTGGATACGATCAATCTTTTCTGACCGTATGTTGGAGCAAGCCTCCAGCTCTGCTTTGGCCAGCTCTTGGGATTCAGGAGTGAGGAGAGGAAGAGAGCGCTCCAGGGCAGCATAATGTTCGTATAGCTTGATAACACTGAGTTCATTCAGTTTAGCTTGTGTGATTTGAGCCATGTTGATTGAGTAGTTTTTTGATGGTGGATTCAATGTTCTTGAGTGCACGCCAATCGCTAGCACTCTTGGCAGTTACAAGTTGAACACCTTGATCATTACGAAAGACAAAATGTTTCTTGCTTCGTATTAACTTAAAGCCATACCTTTGTGCAATGGATATGATTTGCTTTGTTGTTGTTTCTGATTTTGTCACGAGTATTGAGATTGGATTTTATTCAATAGATAGGTGAGCGCCATGCCTGCGGCTGCCCACAGGAGATCTTTCAGCACTGGAGCAACGGCAACAAACAAAGATTCAAACATTGGTTGAAATGAGATGGTGTGTTGAGCAGTTTAACGTCGTGCTCAGGACGTTTGTCGGGTCCCCACCCAGCCCTTGCGGGCCAGCTCAGTCTACCTTAGTCTGATCGGTACCGAGGGCATCGGTCAGACCAGTGATGCCTTTGACCATGACCTCTGTCATTTGTCCGACATAGTCGGTGAGTGCTTCGACTTTGACATTAAGAGATTCCATTTGTTCTTTAAGCTCCTGCCTGGAAGGACTGATTTCAAACAATGCGTCGTCTTTAATCGCCTCCGGGTTATTTGCTTTTTGATAGCGACGGCAATCATCGTTGGTTGCGTAGGTGCACTCTTGGTACATATCAAGGACTGTTTTGAAGTCCACGTTCCCAACGCCTTGAGTGGTCAAGATGTTGCAGGTTTGCAGGTACAACCTGGCCGCAAACCGGACATTATCTTCAAAAAACTCTTGGTACTGTTCAGTGGAAAGTCCGTAGGTGTCAATCGACATAGTTAGAACAAGCTTTGTGAAGTGCATCAAGTATAAAGGATTCCTGACCTACTGGACCAAGGTCAGTCCACCATTGAAGATCTGGATCCTTTTCGTCCCAGTCAACCTGGATCGTACCGGACCCGTCGTCTTCTTCGATAAATTCAATCTTCAGTTTTTCGATCGAGCTCGGTTTCAACATGGCCAATAAGGATGTGTTCTGCATAGGACTCATGATCCATTTGGATGTCTGCACCTAACTTAACAAGATTCCAGTAGGTGTCTTCGTCAACTTCAAGGTGCATGGTGCGCTTGCCGTTATGTAGTTGCATTGTGGTAAATGGTTTTGATACCAAACCTAGAGCATAGTCATATAGGTCTGATGTCAGACCGTAATCAGGTTTAGGTGTCATTGCTTTTTAAGCGCAGACTTGAGCTGAGGCAGTGACGTACCAGGGAATGGGACATAACCAGCATCGCACATGTTGAAGAATAAATCCCATGCGTCATGTTGCGTGAAGACCTCATTGCGTTTGTAGGCACGCCAGTGGGTTAGCGGAGCCTGCGCACCATGGTTGGTGTAGAGCAGGACAAAGCGACCATCACTGATGTGATCAGTAGGAGGCTGGTAGAACCATGCCACACACTTCTCAGGCGTGCCACTGGGGCTGGCGTTACGGGCTTCTGTACGTTTGCACAGCAGCTCACGGTACTTCTGGAACCAAGTCAGGTGGATGCACCAAGGTTTGAATCCTGTGATTTCGGACGCAAAGTCAGATAGGTTGCTGAGCTGACGCTGATACGACCCACACGAACACCAAGGTTCACCCATGACAGGTGCTTGTTCATCTTCCATGTTGCCGTCAACATCAATGGGCCGATTCGGAAGCCGCATTCCGTCTGGTGCAACCAGATGGCCAAGATCCGTTTGATTGGACTGGAGCAGGTGGACAACTCTTTGTTGGTCTGATACATGAATAAATTTGTCAGCCCAGTGAGCCTGAAGTTTTGCATTGGAACTCAGATGTCCGAGCGCGTGTGAATAGTGCCAGCCCTTAAACATAATGTAAGCATTGTTATGCCATACACTAGGGCCACGATAATTGGGGCCAAGGTAAGAAAAAAAATCCTTCAGTCGATAGGTGTAGGTATTGTACTGTGTCTTGATTAGTTCACGGTCATAAGCCTGATCACTACCATCGCGACGCAGTACAATACAATAATCGCCTCGCAGATAAATGCCAGCAATCTCGGTGTCATCAAAGCCCTGGTACGCACGCGCGATGTTCGTCCGCGAGTAGATCGACGCTTGCGCTGCGTTGAGTTCGGTTTGCGTTTCGATGGACATGGTTGGAATGGAGTTGAGTTGTCAAGCATACTTGGCGCAGCCGACTGACCAAGCATAACAGAGTATAAGGGAGGAGGTCGGGGTCTGTGTGTAATTCTTAACACAACACAAAGATCTTAAATGGTTTTAACTGGTCAAGTACAATAACAAAAGACAACTAAATAGCATGCTCAAATTTGAAATGTCACCAGAAGATATGTTCTGGCAAGAAAAAACTATTCGATCTATCAACGAATGCACCTCCCTGGAAGAAGTAAAAGAAATGGCCGTGCTGCTTACGAAGATCGCGGCAACACGGCAGATTGCAATCAAAGGATTGGTTAAAGATGCAATGGAGCTGATGCAAGGACAATTCTCACATCAGCCCCTTGGATTTAATCCTTACTCAGATTCCGATCATGCCGATCAAGAACAAGTTTAGTTAACTCAAGAATTGTTGTTGTGTCAGTAATGCCCATTGTATGGCAAACAGACACAACAACATCAACAGTGTCGAGTACATCAACTAAAGGTTGACGCCATTCTTGTGGAACAGCCTCAAGCTTACCGTCAAGAACAGAGATGTATTTCATAGTGAATCATCCTCACCAGTCAGGGGATCACGGGCAGGCAGCGCCTTAACGTCAACTGAATCACTGGAACGAGATACAGGCAGGATCTCAACACCCTCTTTGATGCCATAGGCACCACCGAGCTTTTGTGCATCCTGCCGTGCATGTTGGTTGATGTAATCATCAAACATCTCTTGCATCTTCCAGGTTGACTCACGATCTTCATCGGGAATCGACAGGCGACCAAGGGATTCAACAGCAGCTTCTTGCGAGCTGTAGTCAGGAATCTCAAAGGATTCAATCGCACAAATCTCTACGTTATTTGCACCACGCATCTCATTAGCAAGTACGGGAACAAACACCGTTGTGGCATAAAACTTCTCGTTGAATGCCAGAGGAACTTCAGAGTCCAGCGCCTTGCTCAGGCACTTAGACATTTCCTTCTCGTACAGCTTGACTTTATCGCTGACATCAGTGCCATTCAATCCCTTCAAGGTAAGTACCATCGGGATCTTATGAGCACGCTTATTGTCCTGGGTCAGCACGTAGACCAGGTACTTGGTACGTACGCTGTACTTACGCTTGTACATGTTCCCCTTGCTGTTCTCAAGATCAGCAGCAAGCCGGTCATTTTCGAACAGTTGCTTCACCTCTGGATCATCAAAGGTACCAATCGTCTGGCGCATACCAGACGTTTCTTCCACCATCAGTGGAGAGCGCAACAGGATCTGGAGGCGAGGCTCAACAAAGTTCAAGCCCTCCTCAATAGATGTATTTGGTGCCATACCAAAAGTTTGCTTGTAGTCCCAAATAACAGAACCTTTTGCAAACTCATCTTCTGTTGCAGTCCAACCACAAGTATCCAGGTCGGACTTGCGCACAAACCAACCGCGTACTTTGGATTTGTTTAAGGGTTGAATTGTAACAAGATTCTGGTATCCAGAGACAAACTCTTTGGACTGGAACATCCGGAAGGAGTCGAGTCCCCTGGTAGCAAGCGCAGATCCTTTTGTGGTAGCCATAGTCGAAGTCATGGTTGTTTCGTAGTCAAGGACAGGCAGTTTAACGTCGTGCCTAGGACGTGTGATCAGCCTAGATCAACATCATCTTGTTGAGCTTGGAGACCTGTACTCATAACAAAAGATTCGACATCTCGTGCATCAAAGTACATCTGAGAGAGTTCTTTCATGGCTTCATAGATGCTGCTTTCCGCGTAACCGCAACCCTTGAAGAAATTCACAAGGTGTTCCAATACATCATCAGCAACTACAGCTTTGAACTCATGTAGAACTTTTGTATTCTCATCCTCGTAAAGGAGGATGAACTGATCATGAGTTGGTGTCATTGTTTGATTTAATTAATTCAGACAGAATGGCATTGTTACGTTCGGAAACAATGTCATCACGTGTTATGCAAAAGACATCAGCCACTGCAAAAGCAGCTACTGCAAGTTTTGCAAGAGCAACGGCAATGTCTTCACGCTCTTCTTCATTTTCTTGCTTCCAGTTATCCATGTAACCAGAGAGGTTATCCATGTAGAACTCATAAGCAATAGCATCGCGTAAAGACATTTGACTGTCTTGGATGTCAACGTTAATTGGCATAGCGCTCAGAAGGGAGGTTCGTCTGAATCGAAGTTGGGTGCAGAACCATACTGGCCAGGGAGATCAGGAAGTCCACCACCCGACGCTTGATTCCAAGGATCAGGGGTTTCATCAGCCGTCTTTCCTCCCCACAGACTAGCACTCTCTTCGGGCGAGGGCTGCTGAGTCCTGGATCCCACAGGTTTTGTTTGAGATTCACCACTGGCCTTAGGTGCCAGGGTCATCTGTACCAGTTGGATCTTGACGTTGGTCTTGCGCTCCTTGGTGTCTTTATCAACCCATGCATCTGTAACAAGACGACCACGAATTGTAAGGCCAGTTCCTTTACGTGTGAAGTTAGCAAGAAGCTCAGCCTGGTTCAACTTATCCTGTACTGTATTGATTGCAGAAAAGTTAAAGAGATCTGATTGATTGCGACCAGTATTAACAGCAAGAGTCTGATTACAGATCATCAAACCTTCCCCTGTGGTCCTGAAGGACCGGGGATCAGATTCATCAATATCTTTTACGCACCGTCCCGTGAGGATGACATCATTGAAGACTGGGAATGCTTCTGTAACCGGAACAATAATTCCTCCATGAAGCGAATGCGTTTTGGTGTCGAGATCGTGACGTAACTTGGAGCCGTGAATGTACACACGGGTT
>Ga0099848_1000844_pt1 | contig 14275 bp, 24 predicted proteins | sample CB_VirMetaG_3_FD_78179 | JGI IMG/M metagenome (GOLD analysis project Ga0099848, IMG submission 78179) | Freshwater to marine saline gradient viral communities from Chesapeake Bay - CB_1508_1S Viral MetaG | ecosystem: Environmental > Aquatic > Marine > Coastal | place: USA: Chesapeake Bay... | reverse complement strand
TAATGTTGGTGCCGATGTTGAAGGCGTTAACGCTGGCATTATCGAAGTTGCTTCAAATGATATTGAAGATATTTCATTGGACGAGATTATGGCTCAAGATGCCGTATTCCATAGCGGGTTAGGAAAATCCTGATGAGAATAGAAGATATTGTTTCTTTTGAAACATTCATTACCTCCATTTCCTTCGGTGACGACTCAATGGAAATAACTTTCCTTGAGAAAAGAGAGCAAGCGGAAAATATTATGATGGCCAGAACTATGGTTATCATGATTGAAGACGATGAAACGAAGTTGGATATTTATGCTGATATCCAGGATCGTCTAAGGACAATGATTGAAATTGGATACATTGAGCTTAGAGATCCCCCAGATGAATTTGAAGAACCCAAAAATTGGGTTCATAGTAGAATGATTTCAGATTCATGAGCTTATCTGATGTAGATGAATTCTATATTGGATTAGCGGAACTATTTACATCTGAATGGCGTAGTCACGCAAACTGTGCGGATAAGGACAGTAAATTTTTTTTTGATGAATCTTTTTTTTCAGAAGGGAAAAAGATTTGTTTGAATTGTCCAGTTCGTATAGAATGTTTAGATAGCGCCCTGTATCATAATGATGGTTTTCTCCGTGGTGGGTTAACAGAGTCTGAAAGAAACTCTGTTGAACTGCACAGGAAAAGGCATCTTGCTAGTTTCAGATTTGATTTAGGTTATGAAAGTTAAATGCGCTTTCTGTAAGACGTATGTTCAGCGGGAAGAAGCCTACAGAAACGGGCTTCAGTCTTTCTGTTCAGAGCAGCATTACCGTGATCTTCATTTTAGTAGACAGCAGAAGTCTGCTTCTAAATCTTTGAAAAGGTCAGCTGACTCTTTGTCCTCTGATGAAAAAAAGAAGATCATTGAATTAGACGGTTTTCAATGTAGATTCTGTGGAAGGCAAAGTGGATTGCATGTTCATCATGCAAAATACAGAAGTGAGGGTGGATCAAATGAGCCATCTAATCTTATCACACTATGTAATGACCATCATACATTAGTTCATTCAAACAAGAAAAGATATCAGCCTTTATGTTTAAAAATTATAGAAATAAGAGAAAGTTATTCTATAAAAAATCTAAGCATTCTAAGTCTGGAAAGAATGATGGAAACGGGAACGCTGCAGGAATTCATAAACAGCAGAGTCTGATTTCTGATTTTGAGTTTATCGTTGTTGACGATAAAACTGGCGGTCAAAAGGGTTCTAAGGAATCGCAGATTGGTTTTATTGATCCAGTTGCTTTATATGAGCTAGGTAAGGTAGCTGGAATGGGAATTAGAAAGTATGAAAAATACAATTATCTTAAAGGTTATGACTGGTCTTTGAGTTATAATGCGTGTATGAGGCATCTTCAGCAGATGTGGGCTGGAGAGGATTTTGATGAAGAGTCTGGACTTCTTCATGTTGTTCATGCGGCTTGGCACGCTTTAGCATTGGCTTCATTTACTGTGAGGGATCTTGGAACGGACGACAGGTTCAAGGCTTCGGAATAGGAGAAATAGAAAAATGACTTTGGTTGAGTATATTAATCTTGAATCTGCTCGCGATGGAACGTATGATTCGCGAAAGATTCGTGACGCAATAAATTTTCTTTCTGATTTCACTCCAGATCTTCTTTCTAAAATGGAGATCGAAATGTGCATCATGCACGCAGCTTTTATAATTGATAAAAGAAATGAGTTTAAGAATAATTACAATGTGAAAGATAAAGGTATTTTTATTGATCACGTTGATCTTATCAGAGATACAGATTTTGTTTCTTGGTGCAAGTATCTTTATGAGAATCAAGTATTCATGTATAGCGATAGGGTTATTGTAAATCTTGTTTTTAATTGGTTGAATGGTTCTTTGAGTAATCCGGAGAGGATCGTCAAGTGAAAAGTACTGATCTTAAAATTGGTGAAAGATATCGTTTACGTTATCGAGAGTTTACTGCTACTGGTAATCATAGCTACGGTTCACCTTTAAAAGATGGTGAAGGTGTGCTTGTTTCAAAGTACGATGTAGCTTCTTTTAATCATACTTTTGTTCTTGACAATGGTGAACATGTTTGGGCTACACCGAATTCAACTTTTTTGATTGAGCCAAATAAGAGTAATAATTCTGTTTCTGCAAGTCTGGTTGATGACATTATTCCAGATGTAGATTCTTCGGTTGAAGATTGCGATTCTGTTCAGACTTTTCTTTCTGGTTTGAATATTTCTAGTGAGTCAACTAAGGGGTATCTGATTATTCCGCCTGATTCCATCTCTCAGTTCAAGAAGCTGATTTACACTATTTACTCTGATATACTTTAAGGAATGGACTTGAGTAAAAGTTTTTGCCATCTTCACAATCACACTTCCTATAGCGCTCTTGATGGTGCCGCTAAGATTGATGATCTTGTTCTGGCGGCTAAAGCTGATGGCCAGAATTCTCTTGGCATAACCGATCATGGTGTTCTTTGGGGTCTGATTGATTTTTATAAGACCTGTAGAAAGCATGATGTAAAGCCTGTTCTTGGCATTGAATCTTATTTTGCTGATGATCGTTTTGATAGGACGCCTAAAGGTAAAGGCCATTCAGATCTTGATGGTTCAGATAAGCGCTACTATCATTTAACTATTTTAGCTGAGAATAATGATGGCTATCAGAATCTGATAAAGCTTTCTTCTGACGCTTTTCTTGAGGGTTTCTATCATAAGCCCCGTGCTGACTGGGATCTTTTGGAAACCTGTTCTGATGGGTTAATTGCGATGAGTGGTTGTTTGGGTGGTCCAGTTCTTCAAGAGTTGATGCATGGGCGCTTTGACGAGGGGCTTGCTAAGGCTGCTCGTTTGCAGGATATTTTTGGTAAGGATAGTTTCTTTATTGAGTTGCAGAATCATGGTTTGATTGAGCAGGTTAAAACTAATCCTCAGTTGATTGATATTGCTAAGAGGATTGGCGCTCCGATGATCGCCACAAATGATTTGCATTATGTTCATCACGATGACCATGTTGGTCACGATGCTCTTTTGTGTTGCCAGACTGGTTCTCAGATTTCCGATGAGAAGCGTTTCCGCTTTCAGTCTGATCAGCATTATTTGAAGACTGCAGCTGAGATGCGCAGCTTGTTTATGGATGTTGAAGAGGCTTGCGATAACACTCTTCTTATTGCTGAGCGTGCTGATGTTCAGATAGATTTTGACACTCTTCATCTTCCAGTTTTTGATGTGCCAGAAAAGTATGGTACCTCTATTCAGTACTTAACTAAGCTTGCTATTGATGGGCTGTATGAAAAGTATGTCACTCCGTCAGATCATCATTTTGCTCGGCTTTCATACGAGTTGAGCGTCATCGACTCAATGGGTTTGAGTTCTTACTTCTTGATTGTGTGGGATCTTCAGAGGTTCGCTGACCGCCAGGGAATCAGGAGAGGACCGGCGCGTGGTTCCGCCGCTGGCAGCATAGTTTCGTATTGTCTTGATATCACTAAGGTTGATCCTCTTCGTCATGGCTTAATCTTTGAAAGGTTTTTGAATCCTGGTCGTATCGCTCTACCAGATATTGATTTGGATTACGACTCTAGGTATCGTGAGCATATGATCAACTATGTTGTTGATAAGTATGGCTCAGATCATGTTGCTCAGATCGTTACGTTCAACATTATTAGAGCTAGAGCTGCTGTCAGGGATTCAGCTAGGGTGCTTGGTTATCCTGCTAGCTTTGGTGATAAGATTAGCAAGGCGATGCCTGAGCTTGTAATGGGTGAGAACACTCCACTTGAGGCGTGTTTCGAGTATTCTGATCGCTACGAAATTGGCTACAAGAATGCTGCTGCATTGCGTGAGATGTATGATTCCGACGCCGATGTTCGCAAGGTTATTGATGTGGCTAAATCTCTTGAGGGTTTGGTTCGTCAGGACGGCATTCACGCTGCTGGAATCGTTATCACTCCCGGCCCTGTCACCGACTATGTGCCTGTCCAGAAGCGTGGTGATGGCCCTGTCGTAACTCAATATGAGAAGGGTGCGGTTGAGGATCTTGGGTTGCTGAAAATGGATTTCTTGGGTTTGAGAACCCTTGATGTTATCAGTGACTGTGTTGATCTTATCGGTTTTGATCCAGGTATTGATTCTACTTCTTTTGATGATATAGCAACCTTTGATTTGCTAAAGTCTGGGAACACGGTTGGCGTTTTCCAGCTTGAGTCTGTTCCTATGAGAAATCTTTTGAAGAGGTTGCAGCCTAACTCTATTGATGATATTGCTGCTGTTGTTGCCCTGTATCGACCTGGGCCTATGGCCGAGAACATGCATAATGATTATGCTGATAGGAAGAACGGGCGTCAGGCAATTTCTTATTTCCATGAGGATGCTGAACCTATCCTGAAGAGAACTTTGGGTTTGTGTATATATCAGGAATCTGTGCTTGAGATAGCTAGAAAGTTTGCTGGCTATTCTTTGACTGAAGCTGATTTGCTGAGAAAGCTGATGGGCAAGAAGCTTGTTGATCAGATGATGAAGGAAAGATCAAAGTTTATTGATGGCTGTGTTTCCAATGGCTATGACAGCGATTTTGCTTCTAGACTTTTTGATATGATCGAAGCTTTTTCTAGGTATTCTTTCAACTCTTCACATGCATATAGTTACGCCTATATCTCTTATTACACTGCTTTTCTTAAAGCTAATTATCCTAAAGAGTTCATGGCTGCTGTTGCTGGTTCCATGATTGATGATATTGATAAGTGTTCTTACTATCTTCATGAGGCCAGGTCTATGGGTTTGAAGATTTATGGCCCAGATATAAATAGGTCACTTACACGTTTCACTGTTGAGGATGATGGTCTTCGTATTGGTTTGGCTTCTTTGAGGAATGTTGGTCAGGGTTGGTCTGACCAGCTTCTCGCTGATAGAAAATCTGGTGGCGAATATTCTGGTTTGATGGATCTGGTTTCTAGAGTTGAACCTAATGCTAGGGCTTTTAATGCTCTTGCCTACAGCGGCTCCTTGGACAGCTTTGGAAGCAGGCTTGGTATTTCTACTGCCATACCCGAAATTTTAAAGCTGTATCGTAAGAACAAGAAGAAGGTTGCCGAAGGGCAGGATGCTTTATTTGATCAGCCTGTAGACTTTGAAATAGGGAAACCCGAGTTTCCTTTATATGATTTACTTGAGAACGAGTTTAGTGTTCTTGGTTTGTATATTTCTGGTCACCCTTTGGATGATTTCCAGGATCATAAGTCGGACTATATGGTTGCCGATTTGTCTGCCTGTGGCGATAATTCGAAGGCTTCTTTTCTTTGTTTGGTTTCCGATGTTAAAAAGAAGAAAACTAAGAATGGTCAGAACATGGCGATCCTGAATGTTCAGGATCAGTCTGGCTCTGTTGAGGTTGTTGCTTTCCCGAAACAGTTTTCTCGTGTTAGAGATTTTGTTGGCGGCGAGCTTGGTGTTTTAACTGTTCGTGTTGGTAAAGATTTCAATGATCAAAAGAATTTTGTTTTTGAATCGTTTGATTTAATCAAGTCTCGTAGTGAAACATCTGATGATGTTACTGGGGAGTTCAGAATTTTTCTTCCAGAGGGTTTCGCTAATGATGATGGCATGGTTAAAAGGTTGAAGAAGATTCTTGGCTCTCATTATGGTTGGACGCCTGTTTCTCTTCATTTGAGTAGGTCAACTAGGTTGAAGCTTCCTAGGGGCTTTACTGTTACTGTTGACGAAGATCTTTTGTCTGATATCAGGAATCTATTTGGAGAGTATGCGAGTCGTTAAAATAGCATCATAGGTGGTGGTGCTATGGATAAGTTTGAACAAAAAATGTTAAGCACTTATCTTCTAGGCAATTCTACTCATCATCGCCAATGGAGCAGCGCAGCATCTGGCCCACACTCGTTTCCTTGCTCAGTTTGGGATAACGTCGCATCTGCTGGGAATACCATTATGCATATGTTCGCTCACGGGATCTTTCCAAAAAACTGGAATCTCGTTTCTAATAAGGAATTAGATGACAAAGAATAAGAAAAGTTTATCGGCCATTCAGTCTGAAATAAATAAGATTCATGGTGATAATTCTATTGTTTCGCTGTCTGATGGAATAGACACGAAGATCGACAGGATACCAACTGGTATTCTCGCCCTTGATAAAATTCTTGGTGGCGGTTTCCCTGTCGGTAAGATGGTTGAACTTTACGGCAATCATGGTTCAGGTAAGAGTTCAATTGCGACCAGGTTTATGGCCGAAGCTCAGAAGCGTGGCAAGTGCGTTCTCGTTGATCTTGAGAATGCCTTTGATCCTTTTGTTGCGGAGAACTCTGGCGTCAATCTGGACGATCTCATGGTTGCGCAGCCTGAATCAGCTGAGGCTGGCCTAGAGATCGTTGAGATGGTCCTAGGAGCCTCTGATGTCTCCGCAATCGTCGTTGATTCTGTTGCAGGACTAGTTCCTCGTGCGGAGATTGAGGGGTCTTACGGTGATGCCCATGTGGGGCTTGTGGCTAGACTACTATCTCAGGCTATGAGGAAGCTGTCGTCGGCGCAGCGCTCTGAGCAGTCTGACGTTATCGTCATTTGGATCAATCAGATCCGTGAGAAGATAGGTTCGATGGGGTATGGACCGCAGACAGACTCTACTGGTGGTAGGGCTTTAAAGTTTTGGTGTTCTACTAGGGTAGAGGTAGCTAGAACTGGCGCAGTGAAGCAGGGGGAGGATGTTGTAGGTCATACCGTAAAGGTGAAGACAACGAAGAATAGGTTTGCTCCACCATTCCAAACATCGACTTTTGACATTCTTTATGATCGTGGTATTTCTAATGAGTCAACACTTATTGATCTTGCTGTGAGCAAGGGTTTGATTGATAAGGGTGGGGCTTGGTTTACCGTTATTGAGACAGGTGAAAAAGTTCAGGGTAAGAATGCTTTGATTGATTTGCTTTCTTCTGATGCTGAATTGTATTCAAGTCTTGTCGATAGTTTAATATGAAATTATTATATAAGATAGTCGAAAAAATTAAGTTCTGCCGGGGCCAGTCAAGTTTTATTATTGGGAAAATTCATGATAAATGAAGATATAATTTGTAAATTAAGCAATTATATTGCTCAAAGCAATGATAGCGATTTCAGAAAAACGCTTAATTACTGTATTGATGCACTGTCCAATTGGCAGCCCATTGTTTGTGGAGAGTGTTCGGAAACTTTTTATGCCCCGGACTGTGATTGCACTAAAAGAGACCATCCATTGCTAAAGTCTTTTCTTAGGAGATATTGATGAAAAAATGTGACTGTATATTTTGTAGAGAAGTCATGAAAACTTTAGCTCAGTCACCTTCTAAGATCAATAATTTTATTAATCTAAATCCTTGGAAGCGATTGAAGTAGAATCTCTGGATTCACATTTTAATTCTGCGAGTTTATCTTTAATCAGTTTATCTATTCTTTCATCAGCTTTTTTCTTTTTCTTGTGTAATTTACTTTGACTCACGATAAATCCTTTTGCTCTGTCTTTCTGTATCTGCTGTTAATTTTTGCGTATTCTTCGTTGCTGAGTGGTTCTCTAATGCCAGATAGTCTTCTGAGAAGAAGTCTAATCATCTCGGCATCAACTCCATACTTTTTTGCATAGTTGGGGTCTCTAAGAATGGACCATAGAGTCGAACTGCTTACTCCACCCAATTTTGCCATTTGCTGAATCGACCATCCATTTTTTATTCTTAGTTTTTCCAGCGCTTGCCTTACTTTTTCTGTTGGGATTCTGTGCTGTCCTGCAAATTGGGCTGCTTGCTTGCTGTTATCATTGGATTTGAAATGATTGTAGCAGTATTTGTTTGGTTTTCCGTGTCTGTTAAAATTAACGTATTTACCACAGCCGCATAGGCATGTGGGTGGATTTTCGTTGTTGGAAAGATATTGCTTAATTTTTTCTTGTCTTATTTCTTCTGTTCTTATCTTTCTTTTTTCTGCTTCAAGTTTCTTTTGATCCTCTGTTCTTGATGCGTATTTTATTTTTTTTCTTTCAAGAATCTTTTGTCTATTTTTTTGATACCTTATTCTTCTTCTTATGTTTCTTTGATCTCTTTTCAAGTGTGGCATCAGCTTTCCAACATTCTTTCTATTCTATCAATTTCAAGTTTAGATCCTATGATATGCTTTGCTGCATTCATATATTTGATAGAGTTTTTCTTATCTGAAATAATTGCTATTTTTAGAGCTTCAAGAACTGACTGGTAATTTTCATTATCAAAAATTACTCGAATTCCATCATGGTACTTCAGAGGTTCCACGGTGATCTACCAACTTCCTGAAAGAGACTGTAGGCAACTTTAGCATTGCAGAGTGGGTCGGTCCACTGTGATGGATTGCATCCTACTGCGTAGAATCTTCTTGAGTGTAGTGGAAGCATGATCTGCCAGCAGCCTGATGCTCCAGATGCGTTTCTGGCTGTTGGTGTGTGGCGTGATTCTCTCCACATAATTCTTTCACCCCAAGCCCATTCACTTTGGGGCCACACTCTTTTCATTGCGTCAACACATCCTGTTGGTGGCCATAGTGAGTTTATTACTGCTTGCTGCTGTTCTGGATTCAGAGTTTTGAATAACTCTATTTCTTCTGGGGTGCATGATGATAGTGTTAAGATTGTTGCAATAATTAATAGTAGCTTTTTCATTTCGTCCTCACTTTTTTAGTATTTTAATTTCGCTGCGGTCTGCAGTAAAGATTTTATCTTTATATTTTACTATGTATGGATTACCTTGTTTAGTATCTATTCCTAAAACTTGGACTGTCACTTTATCATTGTAGTTAGCAAAAATCTTGAACTCTTCCCAAGCGTACACTCAATGCTCCATGTGCCGTCAGGCCGTCTGATTGCCGCTAAGACGCCCGCAGGGGCGAGGCCACCACAAGGGTAGCGGAGCCGATGGGCGGGCGCCAGAGGGCGCCTCAGGGGCCGGGTGGGGGGTGGTAGTCAAGGGGTGGTAGTCAAAGGGTGGTGAGGGGGGGGGACAGAGGCCAAATCACCATAGCGCGCCCTAGACCGGCCACCAATAATCTTGAATATCTGACTTATCTGCAAAACTAATATAAAATTCAGGGTTCTTTTTATGAAGCATAGCCTGATGAGAATTATGAATTCTTAAATCGCCAAGCCACCAAGGCATACCAGTATTCTCAAACCTGTGTTCAAAGAATGAAATTTTTTCAAAACATGTATCTTTGTAACCTCTTGATATCCACTCTAAACAAATAGATTTACCATATTGACATAGAGCAAATTCAAAACTGTCCCACATTTTAGTAGCAGGATGATTAATCCAGCCAACTTTTTCCAGACCCTGATTATTTCTCTTATCAAGAGCCTGTAAAATTTGCAGAGTTTCTACTCTCTGCTTACCCAATCTTGCTCTATCCAATGATCCAGCTGAAAGATCGAAGTCAGAAAATGGCAAAAATGTTTGCATCAGACTACTCCCCTGCAGGCTTCACACCAGCTACTTCTAGGCATGAGAGACGCCCCTTTGGGATTTGGTTTTCTTTTATTTCCGCACTCTTCACAAATACCATAAGATTCAGCTTCTGCTTTTTGAATAAGCTTTATCATTAACATAGATTTTTCATCATTTATATTCGCATAATCAATATAAAATCTCAGACCACCAAGCTTGCTCTTAATCTGAACAATCTGATAATTAGCTTCAATGTTCAAAATTGCATTATGCAAATTTTCAACGAGGCGATGCCAACCTGGCCCGATGTGACGATGACAATCTTTTATCCATTCATCATTTGATTGATACATCTTAGTTCCTTCATTAATTTTGTTCTTGATCTCTGATTAGAAAAATTGAAGCCTCCCCAAACTCCATTAAACTCACCTCTTACAATTGCTAAGTCTAGGCAATCTTTCCTGTAAGGACAAGTTTCACAAATCTGGATTGCAATTTCTGATTTTATGTCAGAATAGTGAAAAAAGATTTCCGTCATTCCAAAGCATGGGGCATTAACAAAATCAGAAAGATTCAAACATTGCTTCTGCTGCTTTTTTTCTTGCGTATTCATATATCTCCTGTCTCTTGCGGTAATTTACAAGGCTTCTTGTTTTTTTAGACTGCTTTGATTTACAAGATTTACAAGTGTTAGAACGTTGATCTTTTGCTTTACTATCCTTATAAAACATAGATATATCTTTAGTTTCAGAACACTTTTTACATGTTTTCATTATGAAAGTTAGCTTCCGTTATAAAGTTGTTAACTTAAACTGGAGCAAAGATGGATATCTCGGGAGTACCTGAAATTGTCATCTATATTGGGGCTTGCACTGGTGCCGTAGTAGCAATAGTCGGAGCTTTCAGAAGATGGTTTATCGAACCCGCAGCTAGAAAATTTACCGAGGCTGTGAAGGAACAGATGGAACCAATTGAAGCTAAGCTAGATTTGATACAGCATGAAGTTGAAATAAACTCTGGAAAATCTTTAAAAGATGTTGTTATAAGAGGTTTCAACGATAATGATACTAGAATGTCTAGACTTGAAGGTGAGCTTACCGTAGTTAAAGACATTCTGTCATCACATATTGCAAGCAACATAGATTAATTATTTCTAAGAACATCTATAGTTGATCCACTTTGATCATTACAAAGGTAAACTTGCTTAACGCCTAAGGCGTATACAAGCTCATCTCCGTCAGAGAATGTGACCTTAAAATAAGAAGGATCAGAGCTTTCCCCAATGAGAATATCGTAAAAATTATTGTCTTTTATTTCTGATATCTCCTGGATGCCACTAACCCAACTCCATCCATTTGACTTGTCCCCATATTTTAATATCATTTTTACTCCATTATAGACGTTTTATGTACCCAAATGGGTGGCTTCCACTTTTTCAAAAGGCCAGATGAAATCATTCTAATATAAATATAATGCTCAAACTGAGATCTTTGTTTTACGATATCAAATTTTTCAGCACCATTTATAGAAACCTTTTTTATAAAGGTTTCATACTCTCTTATTTCATCAGCCGATGGAATAGATTTTCCCCTGTATGCACAGCAGGTTCTGCAAGAAGTTCTTAAGCGATCATCCGTATTCTGATCATAAACATACATTCTTGAAGGAAGAACTCTCAAGCATTTATCACATTCCTTACTCAAATTTGATAAATCTTTTTTTGGCTTCTTTTCTCTAGCCTCATACTTTGGAATACATTCTGCACAAACGTATGTTAAACCATCTCTGCGTGCAGAGTTTCTGTGAAAATGTCCCGAGGGCTTAATTAATTTACATTCGGGACAAAGCTTTGTTTGAGGAATTTCATGTTGCATAAGCGAAAACCTTGAATCCTTGACCGTGAAGATAATTTATATACTTTTCAGCAGAAAATTTAGACATTAGTTTAAAATGATGTCTACCTAAATTATCTGTCCATTCAACTACTACCTTCATTATTTTTTTCCTCTTTTCTGAATTTCAACATATATTGCACTTCGCAGTGAATGCAAATCTCGTGCTTCCTGATTTGTTGGCTTTAAAGCTTGGCCCATTTTAAAAAGCTGGTTATTAATATCATCAAATTTAGATAGCAATTCTTGAATTGAAAGCTTTGATACATCAATCAGATCTTCCGGTTCTTCTATCTCAAGGTTACTAACTATATCATAGAATGGATCATCCATAGTCATATCAATGTCCAATATGGTAAAGATTACAGACAGCACACTTGTAGATTTTAGCATTTCTCCTAATTGGAATCCCTGCTTTATTTCTATGTGTCATTCTTTTCAATGCTGTCTTAGCTTCCGACTTAGAACCATATCTTGCTTTAGGGAAGCCAAGAGGGTTGTAACACTCCCTCGGCTTGTAGCTTGATTTGGATTCTGACTGCCTTCTATCTCCTATATCGTTCATCAAATCTCCGAAAATAGTGGTCGCATATCGCTTACGTCAGTGAGCTGCTTGAGGCTAATAACTTTACCATCGCACATTGTATTCATGGGTTCACTTTTTGGATTGGTTTGTATAGCCACACCAAAGACTTCAAAGCCCAAACGTGTCTGCTCAGACTTGAAAGAATTAATTGAATCCTGTGACATGCCACACTCACCGTCAGTAAGAAATACTATATCTCCATTGACTGAGCCATCATTATTATGCTGATTAGTGAGAATATCTAGCGCAACACCAAATGGTGTCTCAAAGTTGGTTCCACCATTGAGAGTAGTTTCAGCATAATCAATGATTGCTTCAAAACCCTCATAGTGTCTCTCTGCTCCACGATGAGTTTTCTTTGACTTGATAATATCTCCAGATGTATCAAAGTCCCATCTAACAAAGAAACCTGGGCCAGCAAAATTTACCACATGGAATGGCCTGTGCTGAATCGCAGCAATCTTCAGAAGAGCAAGTCCAATACCTTTAGCCCAGATCTCTCTTGTGCCAGACATTGAACTAGAGCCATCTTCTAGAAGAATGATTCCGCCCTTGGCTACACTATCCTCACCACGAAGAGCATACTGGATAAGTGAACGCTCAACGAAACGATGAAGCCAGTCATAAACTAGAATATCATCATTTAGGGATAGCATATCTACTGGAACAACCCTGTGAAGATCAGCACCCTGCTCAAGATCATAGATCTCTTCCGGAGCGTAATCAACTTTGTGGGTTTGCTCATGGATGGCAATTGATTGCATTTTGCCAAAGATGTCAGCCATCTTCTTGAACTTTTCTGTCTTCAGCTTTTTAGACAGTTCAATTCTTGCTTCTGGAGACATCTTTCTCATGCCACCAGGGCTTAGACCCCAGCTTTCCATCTGCTGAATGGCATCATTTGAATCAGACAAGTCCTGCATAGCATCCTTGAGATGCTTAGACATTGTTGGCTGTTGTGCATTGAGTTCATCATCAAGGGCAGATTCTGAATTTTGAATCTCTTTACTTAGAGCATCCAAGGCTTCATTGATCTTATCAAGATCATCCTGATAATTTTTTGCCTGCTCTTCATCAGACTCATCATCAAGGCTATCCATCAAACTTTGAGCATCTTGCTGCAGCTCATCGTATTCTGAAACCATCTGATCAAGCTGCTGAGCCATCTCTTGGGCTTTGGAAAGCTTATCAAATAGAACTTCAAGATGGGGCTCCATTGCCGCACAAGCTAAACCTGTTCCAATTGGATCACCAATTGAAATTGGGCGGTTCTTCTCGTAGTCTGGAAGATTCATCATTTCTTCCATGACAGCCCTGTTGACAGCATGTGATGGTCGCAAATCACGCTTTTCTGCAAGCTCAGGCTTTGCCTTGTACAGAGAAAAAAGTGTATCGTTCATTGCTTCGATACCTGTGTCAACAACATTGGCAAGCTCCTGCTCTGCAATCAGATAGTCTTTCACCTCCCTACGAATCTGATTTGCAGTCTGCAGATCCCATCTATCGTACTTGATAGACTGCTTCTCTCTCTTATCTTTCTTACCTTTTGACTTGTATCTATCTAGGTAGCTCATACGTCATCCCTCTTGTCAAGCATTGAGTTCAACTCTACTGCATCACTGTGGTCAACCTCGAAACCTTCAGCTAGGAGGTCTGGGCCAATCTTCTTCATGTAGGATGTGAAATCATCAAGAGCCTTACATTCACGACCCATCTCCTTGCATCGACCTTCGATAGCAATGAGATCCTTCTTGCAAGCCTTGAACTTCTTGAAAATCTCAAGAGTGTGATCAGCCTTACGGCCAGTCATATTTGTATCTGCCATTGTCTCCTTGTAGGAGTTGTAGGCAACAGTCCACTCTTCACGAAGATTGATTACGTCACGCTCAATTGGATCAGCAAGATCATAGACCGCCTGTCGGACGGGGGCAATCTGAGAAGGGTCACGCCACATCATGTGCTGCAAAGGCTTTGTATGAATAACTTCTGCAACGTCACAACCATTCAACCAAGCCTCAGCCTTGATAACTTGTAGACACTGCTTGAAACGCCTATCTGTAACATGAATCTCCTGCTCTGAAAGCCTATTGGAAAGCTCTACCAAAGCAGCAAGAACATCCTCTCCGATTGCAACATTGTCAACCTCAACTTGGGCTGCGTAGATATCATCTAGAGAAATGAAAGCCTGAGGCTCAGTCTTCTCTAGGGTCAACATCTTCACAAAGTTACTGGTATCTTGAATTGGCTGAACATGATGCCAAATGTGAAGTCTGTCAGCTAGAGCATTGAGTTCCGAGTTTGTTGGAAGCTCATTTGATGCAGCAAACAAACTGATCAGAGGAACATGAGGATCAT
>Ga0099848_1000842_pt1 | contig 14294 bp, 7 predicted proteins | sample CB_VirMetaG_3_FD_78179 | JGI IMG/M metagenome (GOLD analysis project Ga0099848, IMG submission 78179) | Freshwater to marine saline gradient viral communities from Chesapeake Bay - CB_1508_1S Viral MetaG | ecosystem: Environmental > Aquatic > Marine > Coastal | place: USA: Chesapeake Bay... | reverse complement strand
TCCGGAGCCAGTAAGTCCATCTTTTAGTCTGATCAACAACGAGTACGCACCTTTTGGTAGCCTCACTGGTTACTCTGCTGCTATCGGTGATGCTGCAAGGGATGCGAGATTCTTCGATAATATCGATAAGATCACTGGAGAAAATACTATTCTCTCTGCGATTAATCCTTTAAGTGGTGAGACTATACAGTTTAATGAAGACGGTCAGATTGTTATTGGTGATATAGAAGTTCCAGAACCAGAAATAGTTACAACCACTTTCGATGCAGCAAATTACGTAATTGATCCCGTAACTGGTGAAATCACCCCGGCAGGAGGTTAATCATGGTTAAGTGTGTAGATAATACAGATCAAACAACCTTAAACAGATTAGCGACTGCTACAGGACCGACTGTTGACGCGAAAGGTGCTTATACATTTAATCAAATCGATGTGTTTGCTGATGAGCTAGCGGCGAACATTCTAGCAGAAGCAGACAACAATCCTATTAGTGTAGCTGTTAATAGATACGGAAATTCTTTCTATGACGCAGTAACTTACGTAAACAACGATTTCAAGAATAGAGTTTTAAATAATCTTCAAGACTATCCAGAGCTTAAGGCGAGATGGGATAGAGGAAACATCACGAATTTAGAAGCAGCTGACTTTTTACGAGTAGCTAACTATACACCTAGCGATCTTCAAACTCAAAGAGATTTTGTTAAGCTTACAAGACAGCTTAATAACTACTATAAAGACTCTTTCTCTAAGAGTATCATGGGTGGATTCTGCGCGACTATGGAAAATATTTTCCAGCAGATCGACGCTTTCTATGATCTAATCGGTGTTGTTGATGGGATCATTACAGATGCTCTCGAATTTATCAATAAAGTTAGAAACTTCGACGGATTCGACATTACTAAAGAGCAGGTCGAAAAAGAAATAAAAGAAAAGCTGATTGATGAAATAAAGAAAAAGATTGAAGATGTAATAGATCAGATCATTCAAGAAGTTGTTGACGCTATCAACAATTTCAACATTGAGAGCTTAATATCAGACTTTGTAGTAGGTGGAGTAGCAGGTGCTAAAGCAATTCTAACGACAAAAGAACAACTGTGTGCTTTCTTTACTGACGAGAACAAGAAAACGATTAAAGATAAAGTAAGAGGATTGATCGATTACGCTATTAGTATGTTCGAAAGTCCTGATCTCGCACAAATTCAATTCTTAGTTTATAGATTCTGTGCTCTTGCTACGAACATTGAAGCTTTACTAAAAGACATTAAGAGACCTCTAGATGATTATACTCAGAGACATCAGCGTATTGTAAATCGTCTCAAAACAATCTCGAATATGAACACATCTACAGCTATCAGAAATGGTGGTATACGTTTATCCGAAGAACGTCGTAGAGAAGCTATAAATAGACTAAGAGACAATTGGAAAGGGGTAAGTGGCGAACGCATCACGCCTACTGGTGAAGAACCAATCATCGTAGAACCTATAACAATAGCCGAATATGGTTCTCTACCTACATGCGGTAAAGTATGGAAAGGTGAAGTCAATTGGCTTAAGATTGAAAAAACCGAAGGTGGGTGGACAGACGAGAAAGAAGGTGTTGGCATTTATGGCTATACACGAATTGATCTTGACGTAAAAGTTTATCTGAAAAGAATTTACGATGAGTTAGGTGGAACATACACGATTGTTGAAGGCTGGTATAGCAAAGACTGGAACGATAAACAAGAATTTGATCCAGAAAATAGTCACTTAAGCGGTTATGTTATAGATATTAAAAAAGACATGGCTGACGTTGAAGCTTTTACTGATGCAGCTTTTAAAGCCGGATTCAAAGGAGTTGCTGTTTACTCAGACGTCATTCACTTAGATATAAGAGAAATTGGTCCAGTACTTTCATATTCAGTTGAAGTAGACGAGATAGTGACCGAGGAATAAAAATGACCATAACGTTAAAAACGCCGGTTAGTAAAAAACAAAATCTATATTCAGATTTTAAGAAAGATCTGACGATCAGTCCTATCTCTAAAGACTTAGCGCTAGTTAAAGACGAAGACGCAGTAAAGCAATCGATTCGAAATTTAGTACTTACTGATCCTGGTGAAAGGTTGATGCAACCTAATATAGGAGGAGGCATCAGAGGTCTACTATTTGAAAACATCACAGCAGGTACTTTAAATCTAATTGAAAGTCGAGTGAAAACGACGATTGAAACTTACGAACCTCGAGCCGTTTTAATCGCTGTTACAGCTTCTTCAAGATACGACGATAATCAGGTTAACGTGGTAGTAGAATTCTATGTTAGAAATTCAGACATCCCCGTTACACTAGACTTAATTCTAACAAGGGTAAGATAAGATGGCCAGTATAAAAACGCCTATAACAGAATTGGATTTTGATTCAATCAAAACGCAGCTTAGAACATATCTGCGAACACAGACGCAATTCAAAGATTATAACTTTGAAGGAAGTAACTTGAGTGTTATGCTCGATGTTCTAGCGTTCAACTCATTCCAAAATAATTTCTATACGAACATGGCGCTCAATGAGATGTTCTTAGATTCGGCCGTCCTCAAGAACTCTATTGTTTCTCATGCTAAAGAACTTAACTATATTCCAAGATCTCGCAAGTCAGCTAAAGCAGTAGTACAAGTAACGATTTCAACTGTAGACGAAACCGCTTCAACAATCGCTATTCCTACATACACTAACTTCTCATCAAGTTATCAAGGCGAACTATATAATTTCGTAACTAATCAAACATACGTTGCAAGACGTACTGCTCCTAATGTATACGTCGCAGATAATGTCGAACTATTCGAAGGTCAAATGCTTTCAAGCTTTACTCGTGAAGGCTTCATCGTCGACGCTGACGGAATTCTTCGTGTTCAACTTACTAATAATGAAGTTGATACAGATTCAATTGTCGTATTCGTAGACGCAGAAGCGACAGAAGATCAGAACGTGTTTACGAGAGCGAACACTATTTTCGGTGTAAAACCAGATGATAAAGTATTCTACTTAGAACCATATCTAGATGATCGTTATGCGATCTACTTTGGTAAAAACGAGTTTGGTCTTCAACCAGAGGAATTCGAAGATGTTCGTGTAAGATATCGCATCTGCTCTGGTGCAGAACCTAACGGTGCGAATACATTTGCTTCTAACTTTATCGAAGGCGCAACTATTAGTGTTCTGACTATTAGTGCAGCTAGTGGCGGTGCTGAAAGAGAGTCTATGGAGAGCATTCGTTACTTTGCTCCTAAAGCATTGCAAATTCAAGAGCGCGCAGTTACAACGAAAGACTACGAAGTACTACTTCAACAAGCTTTCCCAGAAATTACAGCGGTATCTGCTTATGGTGGAGAAGAACTTGATCCACCTCAGTTTGGTAAAGTAGCGATATCAGTTTATCTTAACGAGCAAACACAAATCATTTCAACTACTCTAGCAAATTCTTATGTTGAGTATTTAAAAGATAAGAGTCCTCTTGGAATCGAGCCTATCTTTGTTCAAACTAAGTTTGTATATGCTGACATGGAAGTTGATGCAGTTTACTCTTCTAAGAATACAGAAAAGAGTGCTGCACAATTAGAGCAAATCATCAGAACAACGATTCAAACATACTCAGACGATAATCTTGAAAACTTTAATACAACTCTAAGAAAGAGTAAGCTATCATCTCTAATTGATCAATCAGATGATGGAATACAGAGTAACAGCATTACATTAATGCCTATTATCGAATACGTACCTCTATTAAACTTCGTACAGAATCCTACATTTAAGTTTGAAGCAGAACTTCTAAAACCATATCCATTTAGATCTTCTAATGGATTCTCAGATTACAAACCTGCATTTAAAACAAGTTCTTTCGACGTAGATGGCGCCTGTTTATACTTACAAGACGATGGATTAGGAAAGGTAATGAGTGTTACTGATGATCCTACAAATCCTCAAGTTATTAATCCTAATGTAGGTACTATTAACTATAAAACTGGTGAGATTAAACTTACTAACTTTATTACCGAAGGGTTTACCGGTAACGCTATTAAAATTATGGCGAGAGTTAAGAAGAGCGACTTTAGAGCTCCGAACGGCCGTGTATTCATCATCAGAGATAACGACGTAAGAGTAAATATGACTTTAGAAGAGCGCGGAGCTACAACAACATCATCAAGCACAGCATAAAGAGCGGAACCTCTTAGATGGAAATAGAAAAGAATATATCGATTTTTATCGAACAACAGTTTCCTGGAATCTATAGGGAAGACGGAGCTGAGCTCGTTCAACTTGTAAAAGATTATTACGAGTTCTTAGAGACTCAGTCAAACCAATCAACCTATGTTTCAAGGAGAATGTTTGAGTATCGAGATGTCGATACTACTCTTTCTAATATGTTGATTTTTTTCAAGAAAAAATTTCTTGCAGATCTTCCGTTAAAAGAAAACACGATACAATTTATCGTAAAAAATATTCTTGATCTTTATAGACGCAAGGGTACACCTGCTGGTATTGAACTCTTCTTCGCTATCTTTTATCAAGAATTCGACGTTGAAATTATTTACCCAGCTGAGAAGATGTTCAAGATCTCTAACTCAAAGTGGAGAAAAGGAACTTATTTACAGTTATTCCCTAACACGAATCTATTCTTATCTAAAACCGAAAAAGAATATTCATATAAAGATTTAATCTCAAAGAACATCACTGGTTCTTCTTCTGGTGCTAAAGCCGCTGTTTCAAGAATCAACTACATGATTCTAAACGGAACAAAAACGCCTATTCTATTCATAGATTCGGTACAGGGGCAGTTTGAAAGATACGACGATATTCTTACAAACATCAATGGAGAAGTCGTAGCTTTTGGTCGCGTTGCTGGCTCATTAAATGAAATTGAAATTGATGAAGATGGTACAGTTACTTCTAATAACAGATTAGGAGACATTTTAGATGTTTCCTCGACTTATGGATCGAGTGGTAAAGCTATCGTTACTGGTGTTTCTGATAGATTAAGCGGAGAAATTGTATACGAACTTATCAATGGTGGATACGGTTATACTGTTGAGAATACGAGACTCCTTGTTTCGAATCAGACTCTTATCCTAAACAACTCAGCGCAAGATTTTATACCTTATGAAAGATTAGACGACGGTCTTGGAAATCAGGGTATCGTGATCGGTCAAAGCGTATCAGCGCTTGGTGTAAGAATGAACACCGGGTTTTTTAGCTTTGGAAATCCTATTAGTACACTAGATAGAGGTACTAATATTACGTTTACACCCGTAGGTGTAGTCGCGAAAAATGAAACATCTCCTGGAACACTATTCCCAGATGGTGGTAATGCTAATACTGACGTAATCGTAGGACTGCTAACAAATACTTCTACTGCTGAAATAATCACTGATGTTGTAGCACCTTTCGTAGGAGTTAGCATTAACGCTGCTGACTATGAAACAGCTGCTCCTATGTCTGGCTCAGCTTCTCCCGTAAATTTAAGTACTCCTTTAGACGAAGCTTTTGATATTCAAACACTTACTATTGGAAGAATCGGAAGATTCGATAACATCTTTGAAGGTAGCGGTTACGTTAACCAAGTGTGGGCTTTACCTGAAGATGACGTAATGAGAACTCTTGATCGCAGAAATCAGCTACTAAGATTCTCAGATCCTGGTGAAGCGAGCGAGTTTCAACCTGGTGAAACGATTATAGAAGTCGGAACAGGCATTGAAGGAATCGTCACCTCGGTCGATACAACGTTTGGTTACATAAGCGTTACTCCATTCGACTATTATGGATTCAGCGGCACCAATAACATAAGAAGAGCAAACAATGATCAATACACCATCGTAGGTGTTGGAGTTGATTATGACTCTCGTCCATTCGGTGACAACGCGATCGTTACTTCAGACACAGAGTTTGCTGTAGGTCGTATCTCTTCAGTAGCCGTTTATAATTCTGGTTTTGGTTATGTAGATGGAGAGTCTGTAGAATTATTAAGAACAACCGATGGTGACCCTAGAGCTTCAGGAACACTAAGAGCACAAACACAAGGCAAGAGTAATGGTTACTGGGCTGATTATTCTTCACACTTGAATGGATTCTTAACAATACCGAACGGAAACGATACTCCTATCCTACCAAAAGAAGAGTTTGCATCACAAGCATTACGAGTTGCTGTAGGTTTAGGTACTACACCTCCAGAATTCGAAGTTTGGTTAGAAACGGTCGCTTCAGATGGATTCGCTTATGGCGATATCAATATGAACGGTACCTTTGAATCAGCTGACGGCGAGCAATTCTTAAAGCTTGCTCAAGGAGCAACAGACGTTCTTGAAACTACAGTAACACGATGGAACGATATTGTTGCACCAAGTTTAAGAGAGCAGCTTTGGTTTGAACCTAACAGTCAGTTGTGGAGTTACGTACAACAGTATGAATACTACGACGCAGGACAGAAAATACAAGATAGCGATTTCTTCCAAGAGTATTCTTATCAGATTAAATCAAGACTTTCAAAAGGCGAATACGAAAAGCTATTGAAAGAAAATGTACACTTAGCCGGAACAAAAATGTTCGGCGATTTTATTTACAAGGTCGAGATACCACAAAATACGAAAGCTCGATTCTTAAGACTATTTAATGATGACGGAAGAGGTTCACCTCTAGATCTAGCAAATGTTAACGTGCTCGAAGCTTCTGTAACGAACTTTACGGTAGATACTACCTTTGTAACTGCAGATCATGAACCTACACCATAATAAATATTAAATTAATTCCGAGGAACTTAACGCTATGGCCAAGCAAATAATTAATATCGGTGCATCAGCAAATGACGGAACAGGTGATCCGTTACGTAATGCATTCGATAAAACAAATGATAACTTTAATGAGTTATATTTCGCATTAGGAGGAAACTCTGTTACTACACTTTTTGACGGAAGTGGTAACTTTGATTTTCCGAATAAGCCTCATAAGATTTCAGCTTATTACGCTACTGAAACTGCGCTTTTTGCAGTTAGCGCTTCAACATATAAAGGCTGTATAGGTTATGCACAAGACACTGGTTATCTTTACTATTCTGATTCTACAGAATGGGTTAAACTCGCTAAGTTTTCTGAACTAGGAAGCGGTGGCAGTGGTGGAGCATCTGCAAACACATTTGGTACAATAGCAGTTTCTGGCCAGAACAGCGTTGTAGCAGATGGCACGACAGATACACTTACATTGGTAGCTGGTTCAAACATTACTATTACGACTAATGCCTCGACCGACGAAATCACAATCGCAGCATCTGGTGGCGGAGCGAGTGCTTTAGCAGACTTAACTAACGTAACACTTTCTAGTCCTACAACAGGTCAAGTTCTTAAGTATGATGGAGCAGAATGGGTTAACTCAGATGATGCTACTTCTGGTGCTGGTACATTTATAAGCTTATCAGACACACCTTCATCTTTCGGTTCAGCAGGACAAATTTTAAGAATCAATGGTGCTGGTGACGGAATTGAGTTCGCTACAGTATCAGCTGGATATTCAGATTCAGATGTTAATACTCATTTAAACACTTCTAGTGCCAGCGCTGGTGAAGTACTCAGTTGGTCTGGTTCTGATTACGAGTGGATAGCTGCTGGTGGCGGTGGTGGTTCATCAACGTTTGCCGGTCTTACAGAAATTGATACCGCAGATCTCGATGTTCACGACATCGCTTATCCAGCAACGACAGTTCATGTTGTTACTGCAAACGGAACATCTGCTTATCGATTCGATCATTTTGGAACAAGCGACAATCCTACTCTTTACGCTAGAGCAGGTGAAACTATTGCATTTGACTTAACTGCAGTTAGTGCACATCCATTTAGAATTCAAACATCAGGTGCTTCTGACTACGACACAGGTCTAGTTCATATTGCTCCTGATGGTACTAAAACAACTGGGTCTAGCGCACAAGGTAAAACATCAGGTGTTCTTTATTGGAAAGTACCTTCAAGTATTTCTGGTGATTACGCTTATCAGTGCGGATCTCACGGTGCAATGAATGGTACGATTACAGTTGAAGCAGTTGCTGGTTCAGGCGGTGGTGGTGCTTCTCTAGGTCGTGTAACTGAATCCGAGACAACTGCAAGTATTGCAGATGGAGCTTCTGGAAACGTTGCATTTGCTGACTTAGGAAAATCTTATGCCATCTACTCAGTAACAGTAGATAAAGCTTCATGGGTTCGTATTTACTCAGATACAGCAGCACGTACCGCAGACGCTTCTCGTGTTCAAGGTGATGATCCGGCAGAAGGTGCTGGTGTGATAGCAGAATTTATCGCTACATCTCCAAGCACAACATTTAAAGTTACACCTGCTATATTCGGTTACATTGATAATAGTGAAACAACAATCCCAGTAGCAGTGAAGAACAATTCAGGAAGTACAGGAACAGTAACAGTTACATTAACAGCATTAAAATTAGAGAATTAATGCATGGAAAAAAAGATATACATCGTCGTTCTTAAACCAGGAACTGATGAAACTGCATTTTTAACGACCGGCCCAGCTGCTGGTATGCAAGTTCACAGTAACTTGAACAATTTCGACGGAATCATTTCAATGTTGCTTACGGAAGCTGAAGTCGCTTCGCTTCTTGAAAGTGATTTAGTCGTCGATGTAGAAAGAGAATTTCCAGTCGTACCTACTGCATATCCAGTCACTCCAGAATATACAAGAAACACGACACTAAAAACAAGACTTAATCCTGCAGGTGTAAATGGTTCTAACTATTCCGGCACAAACTTTTGGTTTCATGGCGGAGTAGATATCACCGCGAACTCAGGACCTGTAGGATTTTTTACTACCAGTGGTGAAGATGCTGAAGTGTCAGCTACTATAGAACAAAACTTTATCGGTGAATACGTTGATATTGTAGCTGTAGAAGCTGGATCACCAACGAGTGCTTATGATAGCTATGCTTATACTCACCCAGATTTTTTAGACGCAAACAATAGTCCTCGATTCGTAAAAACAGATTGGACGACATACGATAACGCGTTGGTTGATTACGATCAAGCGACTAGTAACACAGAATTTTTTGATGCTCACTCAATCGGTGTATTGAGCGCTGCTGGTGGAAAGTATTGTGGCTGGAGCAAAGGTTCGAGCTTAAGAGTCGTTTTCTTAGGAAATGGAGTAGCCGCAGCTTATAACGGTGTTCTCAATTTTCATAACAATAAGCCTATTAACCCAGCAACTGGTCGTCGTAATGCTACGGTTGTTACTGGTGCTTGGGGATTTGTTGGAACAGATTATGATAGTGCGATATGGATAGAGCGCGTCAATACCATTAATGCTTACGATGCAGCCGGAAATCTTACTGTTATTACACGACCTGGTGGCGGCTGGGGTACAGACCTAACACCTTTTACAGATAACGGTATGTCAGTACGAGTAATCAATGACCCAGCTGATAGCACAGACAAATGGATGGTTGATTGGGGCACTTCAACTCGTTATACAGCACTAGACACGATCATGAGCAACTATAATAATGCTGGTGGCATTTATCATTTTAGAAGTGCTGGTAATAACGCAAAGGTTTCAGTAGGATTAAATGATCCTAGGTACAATACAACAATTCAAGTCGATAATGGCGTATCTTATGTTAGCCTTGCTGTTGTAGATGCAGGAGGTGGAAACTATGTTTATGATATTACTAATGTTACTACTCCTGGTAGCGGTACACTACTAGCCTATCCTCTTCGTCACTATGATATGGGTGGAGGAAATGATTTTACGATCGCTGCAGCACAACACAGTACAGTGAATCCTCTTCTAGATGATTATAGTAATAGAGGACCTATAGTTGATTGCGCAGCAACTGGTGCTTATACATGGACAGCTTATCCTTCAATATCATTATTAGATGGTACATGGGGATATTTCAGTGGAACAAGCTGCGCTGGTCCTGTAGCAGCAGGAACTGCTAGTATTATGATATGCGACTTCTTTATTAAGAGAGGAGAATATCCTACTATTGCGCAACTAAGAGAGATGATTAATAAGTATTCTAAACAAACACTTGAAAGCGAGGGTTTAGTAGATTTTTCGAGTGTTCCTACTGCAGCGGACATTACTTCTAGCAGACTTTATTTCTCAAATGAAGTATTTAGAATTAAAGATGGAGATTCACAGAACGGCGGTAGTGACTTAAGTGATTTGTTCGGAACTAGACCAGAGATGATATACATTCCTCAATCTATTAGATTAGGAACAGGAAAGTACTTCGCAGACCCGCGCGGACCGTCGTACGGACGAAGACCAGCTTCTGGTCAAACATACCCAAGAAGAAAGATAAAAGTCGGAGCATAGATTATGAGAATAAATAAAGTAAACGACTCTAACACAAGTATGAGCTTACCATGCCAGAGATATTAACTACTAAATTTAAAAGTGACACCACTAGACTATTCATTAATAGTCTAGCTTCTGATGAGTATTATTTGTTCGTTTCTGCGATTAACGAGTTTGATCCATCTAATTCATCTTTTTCTAAAAATGAATTCTTAGAAAAAACTCTATTCGGTAAGAAGATCTTAAACGAAGACATTCATTTCATGATCAAGTATTATCCTTGGCAGAAAGGATTAGTATACGAAGAATATGATGATAGAGAAGATTTAACAGAGAAAAAATTCTACGCAGTGGTAGGTCCAAACGATAATGATACTGGTGACTATCGTGTTTATAAATGCTTGAACAATAATGATAGCGCTGAAGTTTCTAGCCCGCCTAACTATGATGCAGCACAGGTCGATCAAATCTATGAAACAGCAGATGGTTATGTTTGGAAATACATTTACAGACTTACAGACTTAGAGTTTGAAGCTTATAACGCATTAGGTTATATTCCTCTTGTCGGAGAATTCGATGTCAATCCTGCAGTAGTTTCTGGAGGAGTAATATCTGACATCGTAGTCGAAAACCCGCTAGATAACAGTGGTTACGTCGTAGAAACTGGAGGAATGATCGGAAGCCCGTTCTCTTCTGGTGTAATGATCGTTGATCCATTTACAACATGGAGTCCTATTGCTAACTATTATGTAGGACAATACATCTACACTACGAACCCTTCTAATGGTGTTTCTTGTCTATTTGAGATACTCTATTATAGCTACAACACGCTCACAACAAATGCTGAGATTCGAGTAGGTGCTGATCTTATTTCTGGTCAGCCTAATCCAGTAGCTGCCGGCGTTTTAAGTAATGCGAGCTTTCAAATATTCCCAAGAGTTAAGATTACCGGCGATGGTTCAGGCGCCATAGGTATTCCTAATGTATCAAATGGTAGAATAACTTCTATCACTATGTTAGCAGGTGGAAGCAACTACCGTAATGTCGTAGTCGAAGTCGTAGATCCTGTTTTTGACTTTGACCCTGAAGATAACACGACGACAGACGTAAGAGCAACAGTAAGAGCTCGAATTTCTCCATACGGAAATCATGGCTATAATCTAGTAGACGAGTTTAAGTGCCGACACTTTTCTTTCTACGCTTACATTACAGCAGAAAACAACACAGAGATCGGAGACACTAACACCTACGCTGGTGTAGGAATTGTAAAGAACCCAGAATTTGCTGGAGCTTCTCCAGAAGTTTTCGATAATCGAATCGCGATCGTAACAGATGATATAGATAGAGTAACAGCGAATACAACGATAATTCAATTAGACTCCAATAATGAAACGGTTTTTTCTGGAATTGTTCATGAAGTAGATGCTAGTAGCAACACATTCTTCATAGCTGAATACATGGGTCCTTATCAAAACAATGGAAGCACAGGGGAAGGTGATACTTCTTTAGATTTAACTCTTCCATTTCGTAACGACATCGGCCAAACAATACAAATAAATAGTCCAGTAGCAAGCAACGTTACACTGTCTGAATATATTCAAAGATCCGGAGAAGTTATTTTTATGGAAAACTTCTTCCCGCTAGAAAGAACAGACCTCTCTAGAGAAGAATTTAAGTTTGTACTGGAATATTAAAGGAAAATGATAAAAGATGCCTATTAATACAGACCTCAATTTAGCACCATATTTTGATAACTACGACATAGAAGATCAATTTTATCGTGTAATGTTCAAACCAGGTTATGCTGTGCAGGCTCGTGAGCTTACGCAGTTACAGACTATGCTTCAAAATCAGGTCGAACAGTTCGGCGATAACATTTTCAAAGAAGGTAGTATCGTAAAAGGTTGTAACTTTACAAACTTAGATGGTCTAGAATTCGTAAAAACTACAAACTCTCCAGCAAACTTTAATCCAGAAGAGTACATCAGTAGAACTGAAGTAGAAAATGTACTTGGTTTAGATGTTGAACTTGACTACGTGTACCAACTTACTGGTGGTGATTCTGGTCTAACCGCTACCATCGTTCAGGCAGACAGAGGCTTAGAATCTAATCCTCCTAATTTAAACACATTCTATATTTTCTATACGAACACAGTTCCTTCCACTAAGCGTTTTATCGCTGGTGAAAGTCTTTCAATTACACTATTTAAGTTTAAGAGAGGAACAACAGACCAAGCGTTCTCTCCTACTAACGTGACTCCTGCCGGTGATCCTGGTTTATCTGTAACAAGCTTAGGTGATCATGTTGGTCCTTCTTTTGGTATTCAATCAGCACCTGGTGTAATTTTCCAGAAAGGTCATTTCTTATTCGCTTCTGAACAAACACTTATCGTTTCAAAATATGATAGTAATCCTACTAACGTTTCAGTTGGATATACTGTCGAAGAGTCTCTAGTAACTGTATTACAAGATTCTTCATTATACGATAATGCTAATGGTTCGAATAACGAGAATGCTCCAGGCGCAGACAGATTAAAACTCGTACCTTCACTTACAGTACTTCCAACTGCAGAAGCAAACGAAGATCCTAATTTCTTCGCATTAATTCGTTATCAGAACGGAAATGCTATTACTCTTCGTGACGTTTCTCAGTATAACGTTCTCGGTGAAGAACTTGCAAGACGCACATATGAAGAGTCCGGAAACTATATTCTAAAAGATTTTCCACTACAAACTGATGACCGAATTCCTGATGGAGAAGTCGATAGTCAAGTTCATGTTCTAGTAGGTACAGGTGTAGCTTACGTAAAAGGATACAGAGTAGAAAATACTGGTGAACGTTCTTTTGAAATCGATCAAGTTCAAAGCACAGAAGTTGTTAACAACCAAGCAGTTTCTTTAGAATATGGAAACTACGTTGAGATTGTTTCTATAAATGGTAATATAGACCTCAATCATACAACTCCAGTTACACTAAGAGATTCTGGTTCTAATATCATAGGATCGACTTTTGTACACAACATGACTCCTACGAGAGTTTATTTGTTCGGAACTCGCTTAAATGCTGGTAAGAAATTCTCAGATGTAGCTACACTAGGAGACGGAAGCGGTACTATCACAGTAGGTGGCGGTCCAGTAGCTGCAGTTATTAAGAAAGCAGAAAAACGTCCTCTTATTTTCGACACAGGAATGTTTAGCTTATTCTCAGCCGATGACTCACTTATTCCGGTAAGAGTTCGTGAAGCTGCGACACAAACCGGTGGCGTGATTACTATTAACGCGGATCCAGGTGAAGACTTTGCATGTGAAAATACTGACGTCTTAGTCATTGACAGCACTAGCACATACATTCCAGTTTCAAGTGTTTCTACATCTTTAAACAATAGCGTACTGACTGTTAACCTTACAGATCCAGGTGGTGGTATTGCTAGCAACCTCACAATCTACTATAACAAGAGATTGATTGGTAGCGTTAATGGTGTTGAAGCTTACAATAAGAACGTTGTAGAACCATACGTAAAAGTCAGCTATAACGCTTCTCAAACCAAGTACAACTTAGGTTTTCCAGACGTTTTCCAAATTCAAAGCATCGTCGATGGTGCCGGAACTGATTACACAGAAAGTTTCAGACTAAGACCAAACCAGAAAGATACTTACTATGATCTTTCTTACATGGAATATATTCAAGGAAGACCACAACCTCCAACAGGCTTACTTACAATTAAGCTAAAAGTATTCGAAATCAATTCGGCTACTGGTGAGTACTTCTTTACAATCAACAGCTATCCTAACACTTTAGACAAATACGACATCCCAGTTTACGTTTCAGAAGCTGGTGCTAGATATAATCTTCGTGAGTGCTTTGACTTTAGACCTTATGTAACTAAAGATTCTAACGTTGATTACTCTGACCTCACTGCAGGTGCGGCCGGTACAGTCACAGCATTGGTTGATGCGACTGCTCCTAC
>Ga0099848_1000841_pt1 | contig 14297 bp, 14 predicted proteins | sample CB_VirMetaG_3_FD_78179 | JGI IMG/M metagenome (GOLD analysis project Ga0099848, IMG submission 78179) | Freshwater to marine saline gradient viral communities from Chesapeake Bay - CB_1508_1S Viral MetaG | ecosystem: Environmental > Aquatic > Marine > Coastal | place: USA: Chesapeake Bay... | reverse complement strand
AACCACTATATCAAATAACATCTCCGGTACATCCGGTGGTGGTTCTTTCAAATTACTTGACAACGCAGACGTTGAATACGCGAAGCTCAATACGCTTTCCAACGACACAATTCTAATATACGATGCCAATAAACAGAAGTTTACGGCTCAATCGATAATAGATGTTCTGGAACGTAGCGGTTACAATCCTGGTGGATCAACCAACAATGGCGATGTAACGACAATAACCAGAGGTGATGTTTACACCTCGACATTCATTGCTTTATCAGGAACTTCGCCGACAATCAATTTCGAAGAACACGGAATTGAAACAATCGTCTCGTATATCGTAAAAGACAAAGAGACAAACAGAGTAATCAGTGTTGACGTCACTATTACTGACGTTGCTATGTTTTTTGAAACGTCGGAAGAGTTTGATTTTGACAACTTCGTAGTTGAAATCTCATACATAGGGGTACAGTCTGATACGGTCTTCGAAGATTCCTTCGAGATAGAATCCGGCACAAGCCTCACCATTACGTTTACAGATCATAGCATACTGCGTCTAATAAACTTTTATGTTCTCGACCCCAACAACAAGATAGTTGACGTTGATGTTATTAAAACAGGTGAATACATTACCGTCGAGACCAATATTGATTTGACAGGGCATCGATTAGTTTTGATTTCCAATAAGTAATTCTTATAAATAAACTGAGTGAAATGATTTACTTTGTTATGTTAACATGTTAACAATAACACATTTCCATTATAGGGGAACTTAAATGGCAACAAAACAATTCTATCATGACATTGACCTCGTCAAAGTAGGTCAGCTCGTCAATGCACGAATTCAGAACGTTACTACTGCAGAAAAAACCGCTCTCGGTGAAACTCTTGGAGCCGGCCACGTCGGTTTACAGGTTTGGGACACTCAAATCGGTGCACCGTTTATTTGGGACGGATCTGCTTGGGTACGTGATGCGCTCGTAGTAACTGGCGACGTCGTATTCAAAGGCGTAATCAATCCAACTAACGCTGGATCAGTAGAAAAAGTAAACGGTTATCAGTACGTCGTTGATACTGCCGGTACTCTTACTGCTGCTGGTGTAACTTTCAGCCCGTCAGCTGAAGTAGAAGTAGGTGACGTAGTATTATTCACCTCTGCTACAGAGGCGTCTGTGTTTCAGAGAAACACTGAACTGGCTACTGAAACTTCGCAGGGTATTGTTGAACTCGCGACTCAGGCAGAAGTAGACGCTGGTGCTGACACTTCACGTGTTATCACTCCCGCTACTTTGGCAGGTTCTCAACTTGCTACTGACGTTGCTGCTAACGGTTCTGCAATCACAGTATTGCAGGGACGTGTAGACGGCCACGACAGCGACATCGCTTCTCTTGAATCTTCTTTAGCTGCTGAGATTGCTCGCGCACTTGCTGCTGAAGGCGTTCTACAAGGCAACATCGATACTGAAGAAGCTGCACGTATTGCAGGTGATTCAGACCTTAACGTTTCTTTGGTTGCAGAAATTGCTCGCGCAACTGCCGCCGAAGGTGTATTGCAAGGTAACATCGACACAGAAGAAGCTGCACGTATTGCTGGTGATTCAGCACTAAGCGCATCATTAGCCTCTGAAGTTGCTCGTGCAACTGCTGCTGAAGCTGCGTTGGATAGCGATATCACTGCATTGCAAGCCGCTGTTAACACTAACATCACTTCTTCTATTGCTGCTCTTGAAGCTGCACACGATAGTGACGTTGCTGCTCTTAACGCTGCTATTTCTGCTGAAGAAGCCGCTCGCGTCGCTGCTGACTCTGACCTCACTGCTTCAATCGCTGCTGAAGTTGCCCGTGCAACTGCTGCTGAAGATGCATTGAATACTCGTGCTGATCTTGATAGTGATCGTCTGACCTCTGCTATCTCGACTCTCGAGTCTAGCATTGCATCGGAAGAAGCTGCTCGTATCGCTGGTGACTCTGACCTTAATGCGTCGTTGGTTGCTGAAGTTGCTCGCGCTACTGCTGCTGAAGCCGCTCTTGACAGTGACCTGTCTGCTGAAGTTGCTCGTGCGACTGCTGCTGAGACAACTCTGCAAGGTAACATTGACACAGAAGAAGCTGCTCGCATCGCAGGTGATTCGGACCTCAACGCTTCGTTGGTTGCCGAAATCGCTCGCGCACAAAGTGCTGAGTCTACTCTTCAGTCTAACCTTGACAGTGACGTATCAGTACTTAGCGCTGCGATTGCTGGCAACGACAGCGACATCGCTGCTCTGCAAGCTGGTGTCACAACTCTTGAAGCTGCGACTCAGATCAAAGCATACAGCAATGACGACGTTACTTTGGTAGCTGACACTCCTTTGACAATCGAACACAACCTTGCGCTGTTCAACAAAGACTTCTTCACGATTCGTGTAGCTGATACTAACAGCTCATCTATCTCTGTTGATGTCGACGCTGTTGACGCTAACTCTATCACCGTTACTTCTTCAGTATCGTTGACGGGTGTTAAAGTATTCTTAATGGGTGTTTAATTTAGATTAAATGATTTATGATTTTATGTAATTGCTTTGACTGAAAGAATAACGAGAGGCCCAAGGTAACTTGGGTCTCTTTTTTTTGTATTTTCAACATGATATATAATACGACGTAATTTTTTCGTTATAACAGGAGACTAAGATGATGGACGAAACAATCGTGGCACAGGTGGAAGCAGACCCTATCGAAAACAACAATCCGATTGAAGATTTGCTTAATCATATTCAAACTCAACAATATACAGACGCTGAACAAGCGTTTAACGATATTATTGGTGACCGCCTTCAGGATAAACTAGATCAAGCAAAGATTCGTATCGCTGATCAGATGTTCAACGCTCAACAAGAAGAAGACGGAGAAGAAGACCTTGAAGAATATGAATTTGACGACGATATCGATCTTGAACTAGACGATTTTGAAGAAGAAGACGACGAAGATTAATAAATCTTAAATATTTATTTTTTATAAATAATCATATGAAAACGTTTAAAACAATAAGAGAAGTAAAATCTAAGGGGAAAATGCCCCCTGGAGAACACGTCTTCGATAAAAAAGTTGGAAAGGTGCATGTTATGGTGCACAAGGACAACAAAGGATTTACCGTCTATATTGACGGTGATAAACTAGACACCTACAAATCTCAGAAAGAAGCTGAGAAAATGGGCGTCGAATTTGCTAAGGAAATGTAAATGAAACTTATTTCCGAATATACAGAAACCAACGTTCATTGCCTTGTCGAGGCAAAAGAGAACGGCGAGAAGCGTTACACCATCGAAGGTGTATTTGCGCAGTCTGAATCCAAGAATCGTAACGGGCGTATCTACCCCAAACCGATTATGGAAAAAGCCGTTAATAAATACGTTGTAGAACAAGTATCTAAGAAACGTGCGGTGGGGGAGTTAAATCATCCCGAAGGACCAACCGTTAACTTAGACAAAGTTTCACATCTCATCACTGACCTTCGAATGGAAGGCAATGATGTTATGGGAAAGGCACAAATATTGGATACTCCGATGGGTAGGATCGTTAAAGGTCTACTTGAGGGTGGTGTTCAACTAGGAGTGTCAACTCGTGGTATGGGTAGTCTTGAGAATAGGAATGGTGTTGCGTACGTGCGTGAAGACTTCATTTTGAATACAGTTGATATTGTACAGGATCCTAGTGCTCCTGGTGCATTCGTTAATGGTATTATGGAGGGAGTCGAGTGGGTATGGAATAATGGCATCATTCAACCTCAAGTAATTGAACAGATTGAGACTGAAATTAAATCAGCTCCGAAAAAGCGACTCTACGAGACGCAAGTTCGCGAGTACAAAAATTTCCTCTCGTTGCTCAAATCTAACTTTAAGGAGTAAAACATATGTCTGAAGTAGACCAAAATGTTGAGCTTCCTTTCGAGGAGAACAATCAAATCGAGGAAGCGAGTGCTCAGAAGATGCCTGTTGGTACAGAGGCTGATTCTATTGCGTCTGTAGATAAGACTGACGACTCTGTTAAGAAAGCTCCGTCACGTAAGGGTGACAGCACTCAACAGGATCCGATGCCGAAAACAAAAGCAGGTATGTTGAACGCAATGTATAGCAAGATGTCTGGTATGAAAAAAGACCAACTGACTGCTATGTACAGCAAGATGCATGAAGAGTTTGAAGATATGGATGATGAAGATCTTATCGATCTTCCTGAGTTCACTTATTCAGACGAACTTGATGCGCTTGTTGAAAGCGAAGCAACTTTGTCAGATGAGTTTAAAGCGAAAACTGCAATTATTTTCGAAACTGCTATACGTTCCAAACTGTCTGAAGAGGTAGAACGTTTGGAAGATGAATATCAATCACGTCTTGATGAAGAACTGCAAGCAACTCGTGCAGATCTTGTCGACAAGGTTGATTCCTACCTCAACTATGTAGTTGAAAACTGGATGGAAGAGAACCAACTCGCTGTTGAGTCTGGTTTGCGTGCTGAAATCGCTGAAGACTTCATGGGCAAGTTGAAAGACCTGTTCGTTGAATCTTACATCGAAGTACCCGAATCCAAAGTTGACCTAGTTGATGAACTGGCAACTGCTGTTGAAGAACTCGAAGAGAAACTCAACACACAGACTGCTAGCTATCTTGAACTGTCTGAGCAAGTAGAACAATACCAGCGCGCTGCTATCATTCGTGAAGCTGCACGTGATCTTGCCGAGACACAAGTAGAAAAACTTAACTCTTTGGTAGAGTCACTTGACTTCGAAGACGAAGAATCTTTTGCACACAAAGTAAAAACTGTAAAAGAGTCTTACTTCAAGAAACAAGTTCCTGCAACTGCTGAAGAATTAGACGAAGAGTGGGAAGCTGATCAGACCAAAGAAGTGTCTTCAGCAATGGACCACTATCTTAACGCAATTAAAAAGTCCTACAAATAAGGAGTTACAACAATGAGTGTACAAGTACCTTACGATCAACTGATCGAGAAATGGTCTCCGGTTCTTGAAGAAGAATCAGCCGGCAAAATTACTGACCATCACCGTAAAGCTGTTACTGCTGCTATCTTGGAAAACCAAGAGCGTGCATTCGCAGAACAGTCTAACATGTTAGCTGAATCACCCGCCAACACTAACGCTGCCGTTACTGGTGGTCCTGGTGGCGCTAACTGGAACCCCGTTTTGATCGCTCTTGTTCGTCGCGCTATGCCGAACTTGATGGCTTACGATCTTGCTGGTGTTCAGCCTATGACTGGTCCTACTGGTCTTATCTTCGCAATGAAATCACGTTACAAAACTACTCGTTCAGGCGCTACTTCTGGTGGTGAAGCTCTGTTCAACGAAGCAGTAACTGGTTTCTCTGGCGATTCAGGTGCTTCTCAGAGCGCTGGAACTTCAGGTCTGGAAGGTGTTACTGATTCAAACGGCGATTCTTCTATCGCTGACGAGCCAGGAAATGCTCCTACTTTCGGTGGTGGTATGCCTACTGCTGACGCTGAAGCTCTTGGTTCAACTGGTTCTGCTTTTGCAGAAATGGGTTTCACAATCGAGAAAGCAACTGTAACTGCAAAATCTCGTGCGTTGAAAGCTGAATACAGCCTTGAACTTGCTCAAGACCTGAAAGCGATCCACGGCTTGGACGCAGAAACTGAATTGGCAAACATCTTGTCAACTGAGATTCTTGCTGAAATCAACCGTGAAATCATCCGTACTATCAACAGCCAAGCTAAAGTTGGTTGCTTGCAGGCAAACGTTGCTACCAAAGGTATCTTCGACCTGAGCACTGACGCCGATGGCCGTTGGTCAGTAGAGAAGTTCAAAGGTCTGTTGGTTCAGATCGAGCGTGAAGCAAACGTTATCGCGAAAGAAACTCGTCGCGGTAAAGGTAACGTGATCATCTGTTCTTCTGACGTTGCTACTGCGCTTGTTGCTGCTGGCATGTTGGATTACACTCCTGCGTTGTCTACTAGCCTCCAGGTTGATGACACTGGCAACACTTTCGCAGGTGTATTGAACGGTCGTACTCGCGTTTACATCGATCCTTATGCAACTGGCGACTACGTAACTGTTGGTTACAAAGGCACTAACCCTTACGACGCAGGTGTTTTCTACTGCCCATACGTTCCTCTACAGATGGTACGTGCGGTTGGCGAAGACGACTTCCAGCCTCGCATCGGGTTCAAGACTCGTTACGGTATGGCTTCTAACCCATTTGTGGGTTCAGCTCCTGCTGACGGTCTTGCTGCTGCTCGTAGCAACCAATATTATAGGATCTTCCGGGTCGATAATATCTTGGCATAATAAAAAGAATCTCTTAAGAGATCGTTTTGAGGGGGAGCTTGCGCTCCCCCTTTTTTATTCGTAATACCATTCTTTCCATTTTGCGCTGTTTAATCTATAACGCACCGCATTGTGATTCCATCCATAATGAATCGCGCACTGACGAATCGATTCCCACCGTTTGCCTTCGGCTATAATAACACGAGATTTAGGATTGTCTTTACCAAACATTGGTGGTGGTCTGTTATCGGCCACTTTGTACCATTTCTTTTTACCTTTCAACGCTTTACTAACAGCCGCTTTTTGTTTCTCACTTGTAGTCTTACCCCACATAGGATTACCATCGCCGCTGTTGCGATCTGACATTTTCTGTTTCCACTCTTCACTCTTAGGTCTACTAACCATTTCAATAAAGGCATCGTAACCCGATATCTGGCCACGAATCATGAGTGCCGCTACACGGTCTCTATCGTCACCATATATGCGATAGCGAACTTCGTGAGCGATTGCGTGGTCTTCTATAGTGAGTTCTACAAGATTTGACGGATCGTCTGTACCACCAGCGTGTCGTGGAATGATGTGATGTTGATGTGTATAAATATCCATTGCTGACATTGCTCCTAAATTGCTGAGTGTTAGAGTAGTCGGAGACTGCCATCTCGTGGACTACACTTTTATTTATAAGTTTCTGTTATTTATAAATAACAGTATTCGAACAGTTCACTAAAGGACAATAACAATGGCCGAAAATTCAAACACGTATTCACCCCTACTCAAGAACTTTGTTATCGCCGGATCTTCTGGGTCTGGTGGTGGTGGTGGCGTCACAGATCCTTATTGGGATAATGTGAGTTTGTTATTGCCGTTGGATAGTATTGATGGTTCACGTAATACGCCAGATACAAGCACAAACTCAAACACTGTGGCACTTGGGTTAAACGCAGAAATTGTTAATGTTGGTGGTGTTAGAGATCCTAAGTATGGAGATGGAGCGGTATTTCTAAGCGATGTTAACAGAAGTAGCTCTGAATCATCTGTGTTAACCCCATATGTAGCATCGTTGTATGATTGGTGGACCGATGATTACACCGTTGAAGGTTGGGTAAGAGCAGTAGGACCAAACTCGTGGGGTGTTTGGGAATGGGCAGCAGCATTTAGTGGTCCCAAGTTTATAGCAAACTCCTCTACGGAAGTAAATTTTCAATTTGGCGAAATTGGCTCACACTTTTGTTGGGGTTTTGGCCCAAAATCTGGAGGTGCGTTGGAATTTGCTTACTGGGATACGACTGGTAATACACTTCGTACGGTAACTTCTAGTTCTTCAGTGTTAGTATATGATACGTGGCATCATATATCAATGACTCACGCTGTAACGGATGGTTCAATTAAATTGTTTGTTGATGGTGTTCTCGTGCAGTCGGGAACTAGAACAGGAACACCTAAATCAGACGAACTTCTTCCTTTTACATTTGGTAGAGTAAGAAGAGAGTCTGTGGCGGGTCTTTTTGATGATGTAAGAATCACTAAGGGCGTTGCTAGATACACCGAAAACTTCACACCACCAACCGAACCATTCCCAACAGCTTAAAGGACACTAACAATGGCTGAAAATTCAAACATTTATACACCTATCCTCAAAAACTTTATCTTCGCCGGATCTTCTGGATCTGGTGGTGGCGGCGCTTCTGTCCCATCAGACCCATATTTTAGCAGTATTGTTTGGTTATCGTCTTTAGATAACAGCGTAACAAACGAAGCCAACAGCAGTGCTACTTTAGCGTTATATAATGGCGCTTCTTTCTCTGACGCCCAAAGTAAATTTGGAACTCATAGTGTGTTTTTAGACGGTACAACGCATATGATTGGGTTGGAAGGCGGAAGAGATATAGGAACTAGTGTACAGTTTACACTCGAAGGTTGGTTCTATCCAACAGCATCTGTAGTAGGATCAATTGTCTTTTCGTCTGTTTCTGGTACCAATGTTGCAGGAGCATCAGTGAATGGGGGTACCTACCTTTGGTTCCAAACCGCTGGAGTAATTAAACTCTATGCAAACAACTTTGAAAGAATCAGCGTGTCAACTACTGTAGACGACCTGGTTGTTCAAAATCAATGGAATCATATCGCAATAACAAGAGACCAAGCCGATTCATTTAATTTATACATAAATGGATCATTGATGGGACAAAGTAGCGAACAGGCTGACGCTATAGACGCCGATTATTGGCGAGTTGGTCAGTATAGTGGAAATACAAACTACGGTTTCACTGGATATGTTGACGAACTTAGATTCACTTATGGAATGGCCAGATACACAACTCCTTCGTATACAGTACCCACTGAAGCATTTCCGAATACAGGAAGTGACGGAAGTGGTAATTCCGCTTTATCTATCTTAAATTTTGAAAATAACTTTGTTGATGAAGGAAGCACTGGTTATATTTGGAGTACAGATAATCCTAGTGTTGTAGCAACTACCACTGATAGTGCGAAATTTGGTACTCACAGTCTGGTTATAAATGACGCTAATGTAGACTCAGGTTATTTAGGTGTAGACAACGGACTGTTCCTTCCTTCTACGCCTTGGACTATGCAATTTTGGGTAAACATGTCTTCGTTACCAACATATGGTTACGACCAATATCTTTGTCAGTGGGGAACATTCTCCGATGCTACTGATGGATTTTCGATATCCGTTTTTGGTGGAGCAACTCCTAGAATCTATTTACGCGTAAACTACGCCCTAACTGGGACAACTCTTTACTACTTTTCTGACATTGGGTTTAATTTGAACGAATGGAACCACGTAGTACTTCAATACGACGGTGGTTTACTGAAAATGGCCGTTAATGGATACGCAACAACTGGTGGATACACTTTTACTAACAGACTCAATTCAACTAGACAATTTAGAATGGGTTGGAGTCTAGGTTCGTTGGATCTTGCAGTGCCATATTATGTTGACAACTTTTCACTAGTAGAAGGTGTGGTATATCCAGAAGCATTCACAGTAACTGAATTAACTCAAATATATACACCACCAACCGAACCATTCCCAACAGCATAAAAACGGCACCTTCGGGTGCCCTTTTTTTATTCTGTATAAATACTACCATATAAACTTGGATAGTACCTATGGCCGACTTCACATGCGACCCCAGTTATCTTGCTCCTACGGGATTCAAGATAACTATCTCTCGAGAAAATTACCCTAACCTGCAGTTCTTTGCGCAGCAGGTTCAGCACCCTTCTATGTCAGTTAATCACGCTGAAGTAGCATACAAAAGGATTGCTTCTGTACCAGTTGCTGGTGATGTTATCGAACACGGTTCACTGTCGTTGGACGTTCTTATGGACGAGAATATGAGAGTGTACGAAGAAATCTATGATTGGTTGCACCGAATTGTTGAGACCAAACACAAACCAAATACCGGCAGATTATATGCAACAGACGACACATTAGCCACGTATTGTGATATTAGAGTTTCGGTGTTAACGAGCCATAACAATGCGAATCGCGAACTTAAGTATGTAAATGCTATCCCCACAACGTTGGGAGACATCGCTTTCACTTCGACCAGTGAGGGTGAATATATAACTTTTCCAGTCACATTTAGATTCGATTACTTCGAATTTGCTTAACAGAGAGAGAGAGACAAATGGCAGAAAATTCAAACGTTTATTCACCTATCCTCAAGAACTTTATCGTCGATATGGGGTCTGGTGGTGGTGGCGGTGGCGCAACAGATCCTTATTGGAATAATGTAGTTTGGTTATCGTCCTTTGATAACACGGTAACAAATGAGGCTAATACCGCGGCTACTATAGCATTATACAACGGCGCTTCATTCTCAACCACTCAGACTAAATTTGGTTCCCACAGTGTGTTTTTAGACGGGACCACCCAAATGATTGGATTAGAAGGCGGGAGAGACATAGCAACAAATGAGCCTTTTACAATCGAAAGTTGGTTTTATCCAACTGCATCTGTGGTAGGAACAATTGTTTTCGGTGCTGTTTCGAGCACTGATATTGTAGCAGGAGGAAGCGCGGGAACTTACCTTTGGTTTTATTCATCCACAAGCTATAGATTATATATTGACGGTAATATTAGGGTGTCGGGTTCATTGGATCCTGATGTATTAGTTCCACAAAATCAATGGAATCATATTGCGATAACAAGGGATACTAACGACCTAGTTAACTTTTGGGTCAACGGTAACTTAGTAGGGCAAAGCAGTTCATATTATCCTAATAGTATAAACGCTGAATATTGGCGAGTTGGCCAATGGGGTGGAGGCACACAATACGGTTTCACAGGGTATATCGACGAGCTAAGATTCACTTATGGAGTTGACAGATATACAACACCATTTGAAATTCAACAACCAACCATGACTAACGACCCACTTAGTGCTCAAACAACTCTTCTCCTGAATTTTGAAGGCGTTGACGGAAGCACGTCGTTTACTGATGAAAGCGATTTTAATCACACCGTTACAGTTTTAGGTGATGCTCAAGTTGACACAACAATCGTTCAATATGGATCAGGATCTTTGTTATTAGATGGAGCGGAAGCTGGTCTCAGTGTGCCATCAACAAATATTTTACCAGGTACTGACGATTTCACGATAGAGCTTGCTGTGTATCCTAATGTAATTACCAGTTGGCAATGTTTGTGTCAGATAGGAAACTACAATGCCCCCGGCGGGTTCACACTGATCAGCGGTGGTTCTCAAACTAGAATGGAAATTAGTGGGTCTACATACAACACAACGGCATTGGTTGCTGGTCAGTGGAATACTATTGTTGTGCAACGAGCATCAGGTCTGTTGTATGTTTGGATAGATGGTGTGCTAAAAATAAACGGCTCGTCGGCTACCGCAAATATTAACAGCGCATCGCCATTGGAAATTGGTTACAGCAGTGGAGCTGCTGGGGTGTATCGCCTCAACGGTTACATTGATGGATTTAGATTTACAACAGGCGCTGCTAGGTATGATGTAGGGTTAGGATTAACTTATACTGTTCCAACAGAACCATTTCCAGCAGCTTAAAGGACACTAACAATGGCTGAAAATTCAAACACATATACACCTATCCTCAAAAACTTCATCTTCGCTGGATCTTCTGGATCTGGTGGTGGTGCAACTATCGTAACAGACGGTCTGGTTGCTTTTTATGACGCGGGTAATCCGTTGTCTTATTCCGGATCTGGTACTACATGGACAGACTTGAGTGGTAGTGGGTATGATGGTACTCTGAATGGTGGTGTGACATATAACAACGGTAGTTTTGAGTTTGACGGAGTTGATGATCATTGCCTCATTGACCCTAGTTTTAATAGTTTTGGGTCTCAGATGGCTAATGGTTTTACATTTTCATGTTGGGTAAGAACCACAACAGTAGACTACAAACAACTATACGGTACTGTTGATGAAGGCCAAGGACAACTGATTGTGTTTGTAGGAACGAATATTAACAGTCAGTCTGGTCCAACTGCTGAAGCAGTGGGTGATACTATATTTTATATAAGAACACCTTTTGATCAGTTCAATGTAGTGTATATTTCTGAAGACATTTATGACGGAGAGTGGCATAATTTGGTATGGTGTTACGATGGATTGAACACCCACACTGTGTATGTTGACGGATCACAGGTACCAGTTACATACAATCCAGCTGACCCTGAAAACAATGAAAACACAACTGGGTGGAACGATTTTGATTATCCTTTTGCAATCGGCGCAGTGGGCAGGGCTACAGTAGGGCAACATTGTAATGCAGACATAAGTGTTTTCCAAGCGTACAACAAAGTTTTATCTTCCACTGAGGTACAACAAAACTTCGAAGCGTTCAGGCCTCGGTACGGTATTTAATGCACAGTAATTGATTCTAAATACAATTCGTGGTATAATATACGATGGTTAATTTGCATAATGAGGATACTATGAATTTAGAACAAATACTTGAACAGTGGAAAAGTGACAGTCACATTGAGTTTAACAAATTGGATGTCTCCTCACAGGAGACTCCAAAACTACACGCTAAGTATCTAGAGCTGTATTCTAACGCCAAGCTCAAGCTGAAAGACGCTGAGTTCAAGCAGAAGATCCTTCTCAAGGACAAGTGGCTGTACTACAACGGTAAGATGTCTCAGGAAGAGCTACAGAAGAAAGGATGGAATCCTGACCCGTTTGATGGCCTCAAGATTCTTAAAGGTGAGATGGATCATTACTATGATAGTGATCCAGAGATCCAGCAAAGTGAGGCTAAAATAGTATACCTAAATACCTTAGTTGATACTCTTAAGGAAATACTCGAAAACCTTAAGTGGCGTCATCAGACAATCAAGAATATGATATCGTGGCGGCAGTTTGAGGCAGGATTCTAAAACTTGTTTTATATAAATAGATTAGACGAAGGGGTATGTGCTGGAACACATACCCCTTCTAAACACAACAAGCTATAGGAGTAGCAAGTTATGTCTGATTCTATCTATCAGTATCACATTGTATACAAAACCACTAACACCGTCACTAATAAATTTTATATTGGTGTTCACTCTACTAATAATCTGAACGACGACTATCTTGGGTCGGGTATCAATTTAACAAGATCTATTAAAAAATACGGCAGAGACTCTTTCTCGAGAGAAATTCTTTTTACCTTTTCAAGTCGTGATGAGGCGTCTAGAAAGGAAAGAGAAGTGGTAAACGAAGATTTCGTGAACAGACGAGACACATACAATATGTCTGTTGGTGGATTGGGCTATACAGGAAATTATAAAAGAGGAAGGGAGCATCATTGGTGGGGTAAAAGACATACACAAGAAACAATTGAAAAGATGTCACGCACCAAAAAGGGCAACAAATCAAAGACAGGTAGAACGGGAAAGCTACACCCTTTGTATGGATTGCGAAAAAGCGAAGCGCCACAATCGAAAAAAGCAATGGTTAATGGAGTGATATATAATTCATGTACTGAGGCAGCTGAAGCTTGTGGAATTACAAGAAGCACATTTAGCTATTGGATAAAGACAGGAAAAGCAACGAAATTGTAGATGGATATCATCCGATTCAAAATGAAGGACTACGCTATGCTTCAGCTGACGGAGTGTGAACCTCACATCGTCACTGAACTGTCTGAGTATTTCACCTTTGAAGTTCCTGGTGCCAGATTCCATCCGATGGTTAAGAAAAAAATTTGGGATGGCAAGATCAGAATGCTTGACCGTAACACAGGTCAGATCAATGCCGGCCTGTACTGGTCTATTAAACGATTCGCAATGGATCGTGGATATGGTATTAAAGTTGAGGAAGGTACCTATGGTTATCCTTATGACAAAAATAAAATCAACCACATGCAGACTATGGAGTGGTTGGAGTCACTTAACATTCCTTTCAAACCCCGCGATTATCAGTATGACGCTATCACATATGGCATAGAGAACAAGCGTTGTGTTTTGATATCACCTACGGGTTCTGGTAAATCGTTTATCATCTATTTGATGTTGCGATGGTTTCTTGAGAACAATGAAGGGAAGGCCTTGATCATCGTCCCCACAACATCTTTGGTGGAACAACTTTACTCTGATTTTACGTCTTATGGGTATGATGCAGATTTGAATTGCCATAAGATATATTCAGGAAAGGATAAAGAGACAGAGAAGAGAGTCATCATCTCGACGTGGCAGTCTATCTATAAACTGCACCCTGTTTGGTTTCATCAATTCGGTGCGATCTTTGGTGATGAAGTTCATGGTTTCAAAGCAAAGTCTTTGTCGTCCATCATGAACAAGTCTAAAAACGCTCAGTATCGATGGGGTACTACTGGTACACTTGATGGTACGCAAGTCAATGAACTTGTGCTTGAAGGGTTGTTTGGTCCTAAGAAACAAGTCACAACAACGCATGAACTGCAACAGAAAGATACGCTTGCTCAACTTGATATAGATATAGTATTGTTGCAGTATGCAGCCGAATACTGTAAATTGACCGAAGGTCGAACGTATCATGATGAAATAGACTTCTTGGTT
>Ga0099848_1000837_pt1 | contig 14341 bp, 14 predicted proteins | sample CB_VirMetaG_3_FD_78179 | JGI IMG/M metagenome (GOLD analysis project Ga0099848, IMG submission 78179) | Freshwater to marine saline gradient viral communities from Chesapeake Bay - CB_1508_1S Viral MetaG | ecosystem: Environmental > Aquatic > Marine > Coastal | place: USA: Chesapeake Bay... | reverse complement strand
CCTATTTTTGAAAAAGACCCTATTTTTGAAAAAGACCCTATTTTTGAAAAAGACCCTATTTTTGAAAAAGACCCTATTTTTGAAAAAGACCCTATTTTTGAAAAAGACCCTATTTTTGAAAAAGACCCTATTTTTGAAATGTCCCTATTTTTTATAACATCTCATTAATTTCATCTAAATCATTGTCATCATAATCACATATTCTTTTTTCTCTGTATAAATCATCACTTTTACATTCTTCTATTTCGTCATTTGCACTATTTAACATATAATTATCATCTTGTAAAAATCGTCTCATTTCTTCTTGTAATTTCCAAGTATTAATTTTATAACAAAACTTCTTTTTACTTGAACCATCATCATATTTAAATCTAAGTTGTTTAGGTTCTGAAATTCCAATTTTTCTTATTTGTGTATTTAGAGTATTTACATGATATTTCATTCCAATATCAGCACAGTATAATTTATATCTATCTTTTAGTGTTTCACTTGTAATTTTAATATCTTTATCTTCAATCTTATTAAATTCTTTATTAACAAAGTCCAAAATAAACTTAATACCATTCGGTAAATTGGCATCTTTTTGTTCTTTCTTATATTGTGTGGTATAACTATTCATTACATTCTTTTCGTTATATTTTCTTGTAGCAAAATATTCAAAAGCATTTTTCAAAAACTCAACATCTTTTATTTCGTCCCATATAGGTTTAAAATAATCATAATTATTCTGGTGTTTAGCACTAATTCTGTGTAAAGTATGTCTTCTATCATCATTTTCAATATATAGCGAGTTTTCGTTATTGGTAAAATACCAGAATCTCGCACAGTGTCTATTATAATAAGGGTCAATTCCTTTTGGTTCAATTCTTTCGGTTTCTGATGTTTGTTCGCCCTTTAATCTATTATGATTTTTAAAAGCACTTCCTTTTTCTGATACTTCTTCAAATACCTTTAATAATTTATTTCCTACATCACTATTAAAATTTTTATCAAAATAAGTTTCTGTATTAATTATACTGATTACATTACTAATTCCTAATATTTTACTCATAAACTTGAATAATAAACCTTTTCCGCATCCTTGAGGACTATAAAATAAGTGAGATGTTCCTTTAATTCTTGCTGGGTCTTGGATAATATCCGCTATATGGTCTAAAAAGTGGTTTAATTCTTTCTCATCATTATTAAAAAAATCTTCCCTCAAATGCTTACATAATAAACTATCTTCAAAATTAATATTTTGTTTAATTTCTTGGTCTTCAAATGGAAATTTTGTAAATAAATTAAATGTATCTTCTAAAGGTAATTTTTCTAATCTTTGTAATAATGGGTAAAAATCAGTTGAATTATAACTATCAATTTTTCTCTCCTCCATAAGATATGATAAATAACCATTTCCTAATTTAACACTTGAAATTCCTAAAGTTGTGTAAGAATACCAATTAGTTAGTTTATTAATTTTTTCTTTACTAATATTTAATGCATCTTTTTCTTTCTTTTTCATCTCCTTGTATTTCTGCTGAAAATGATAATCATAATAAATATTTTTAGTCTTAATTTTTACTTTCAAAGACTTTTCAATTTCTTCTGTTTTAATAGGTTTCCATTCGTCTCTAATTTCTTGTGTTTTATCACTAAAAACAACAACTCTTTTATTTCTTGTTATAAAATATTGTTTTCCATCATTTTCTATTAATTTAATTGAATTATTAACCCATTCTTCTAACCATTCCTCATAAACTTCATCTTGTTTTACTAAATGTCTAAAATCAGCATAATAATCAAGTCTAAAATACTCATATTTAGGGATATTATATTTAGACATATCAATAAATTCTGTCATGTCCTTTACTGATAATTTAAATAAAGGCATATCAAACTTTTTAATAATATGTTCGGTGCAACTATCAATATCATATTCTTGATTATTTCTCAACATTATACCATCAAAACATAATACAGCATTTTTAGGTTTTCCAAAGAATTTATAAATTTCCATTAATAAAGTATTCTCCATATCGCATAATAAAGTATTCATAAACCCCGCTTCGTGGTTGAAATCTTTATTTGCCTTTTTTCTCTTTTCTTTTACTTTTTCAAATTCTTGCGGGTCAGTTTGACTAAATAAGCGGTGCAATCTTATCATTTCGTTTTTATATCTTGTTAAATCATCGTTTAATGTTTCAATATCGTGTATATCTTTTTCTTTAATAGAATCACATTCTTGATAATCTTTAACTCCTCCATTTGTTAAAGCAAGATATACTTGTTTCGCCCTATCTTTTGTATATACACCATTAAATTTAACTTTCTTTAATAATTCGTCTCTATTATTGATATAATTAGTTAATTCTTTACATTCAAAACCATTTTTCTTACATAACCATTCTAAAATTATAGGATGTGCGTTACACATATCAATATCTATGTAATAATCTTTACAGATGGTTTGTCTAATTTCTCGTGGTATTGTTTGTAAAGACATAGAACCAATAGCACAAAATCTACCCTTTCCATCATTTTGTTTATAATAAACTCTTACATTTCCGTATCTACTTCTATGTAAGTATTTCTTAATAATCTTAAAAGGGTCAATTACATCATATCTTTCTCTCCATCTTAAAAGAGGCTTAAACTCTTCAAAGTTCTTAACAATATAGTTAAGATAGTCAGCATTAAAAGTTTCTTCGCAACTTAAAAATTCGGTTTTCATATTATATAATAACATATTTTAATTTCTTTATATATATATAGAAAATATTTTTTTTTTTAAAAAAAATAATTATTCAAAAAATATTTTCTATATATTATATTTTTTTATTTTTACTCAATAAAAAAAAATTATTTTAAAGTTAATGTTTTCCAGTCAATATATTTATCCATATTTGCCTTTTTCTTCTTTATAATATCTCTAATTGCCTTTTTTCCATGTTTATTTACTATTTCACCAACGGTTAATATATTATCTCCTTGTTTATACATAGGACGGCATAAATTCTTTCCTATAGATTTTTCACCACATTCAATAATTCTACCGTCTAAATAATCCTCAACAGAAACCCATTTTTGTTTTAACCATTTACCAGTATCATTAGTTTTATCTGTGCTGTATTTTCCGCCTAATTCTTTATAAGTTTTTACTAAAAACATAGATTTATAAGCACTATGCCTTTTATAGGTCTTATCAGCAATTATTTTAGCCTTTTTATACAAAATAGGATTTAAAACATTATCGGGTATTTTATCGTTCATTTATACTATATAATAATTTAATATAAATTTATTGTTTTACAACTTTACAAGTAATATGAATAGAAATAGCAAATATACCTTGTAAATTACTACCAGAAAGAAAATGGAGTTCTACACCTTGATTATTGGGTGTGAATATTGATAAATGCGGGTGAAATTCATTACCACCCGCATTAACAGCATTAGCAACTAAAGAAATTGGTTCTCCAGCACCAGTTCCAATATAACCAGATGGTAAGGGGATAGAAAAAACAAGTTCAGTTGTATTTGTAGGTAAAATAACCGTAAAAAATAAAAAATCTAAATTCATATGGTCGCCTACAGTATTATATAAAATACTAATTTCTTGAAAATCAGCGTCGGTTGGTGTTATAGCAGTAGGAGTGGGTGTATATTCAAAAGAAACACCAACTGGTTCACCCTTAACTTCTAAAGAAGAGCATTTAATATCATTACAACCAATATTAAGATATTGTTTTTCTAAATAATCACTTGAATTTGTTAACTTGTTTAAACTCATTTTATTATATTATATTATATTAAAATATTTTTAATTTTTTTTTAAAAATCCGATAGTTTCTTTTTAAATTTACTTGTAAAGGGTTCTCTTTCTTCTGATGTATATTTTAAATCATCAACAAATTTATATAAATCTGCTATTTTATCCCTAACTTTAAATACATAATAATTAAACATATTGTTAATATCAGTAATTTCTTTTATTGGAGTGCTTTTTCCGAACATTTCATTTAATTCTTCTTCAACATCAATTAAAAAATTATCAAATTTTCTTTCACTTGCTTTAACTTCAATTCGTGCATCTTTTTTTGACTTAAACTTTTTTAATTTGGCTTCTTTTACAAGTTTAAAATTTTTAACCTTTTTCATAATTGAACTAAAATCCTTTATTTGTTGTTTTTGTTTTTCTGTTTTGGTGCTTTTAGGTCTTCCTCTTTTTTTTGGTTCAGTAGTAGTTTTTTGTTCTTCTTTTTTTTGTTTTTCTTCTTTTTTCTCTTTTTTTGTTTTTTCTTCTTTTTTCTCTTTTTTTGGTTTTTCTTCAATTTCAACAATTTCTATATCAGTTTTTTCTGGTTGTTTTACTAATCTGTCAGTTAATTCAATTAAATCATTATCTAATTTAGGATTATCAACATTTTTAACAATTTTAATAAATGTAATATCTAATTTACTAACTTCTGCACCTTCTTTTAATCCTTGTCCTCCCCATTTAACAGTTTTATTTACTGTTTCTGCTTTTATTGATTTATAAAACTTTTTAGCATAATCATTTTTCTCCCATTCTCTACCCGTAATTGCTACTAAAACACCGTCTTCTTTTAACATAGCATATGCTCTCATAACAAAATGATAAGAATAAACATCTTTAGTATATTCTTTGTTCTGTGATGCTTGTAAATGAAATGGAGGGTTCATAAAAACATAATCATATTTTTTACTTGATAAAAATTGTAAAAAGTCTGGTTCTTTTTGTAAATGAATCATGTGAGGTATAATATCACTTAAATCTTGTAAAACTTTTCTATTATCTGGTTGAATTTCAACTAAATCAATATCACAATTTAATTTTTTCCTCTGTATAATAGTTAATAATCCTTTTACAATATTACCCCATCCCGCACTTGGTTCTAATATATTATATATTTTATCTGGTGTTGAAAATTCAAAACCGCTTAAAGTAATTAAATCATTAACAAATTCCGTTGGTGTAAAAAATTCTTGTTTAACTCTAACTTTCATTTTTGCTTTTAATAATTTGGATACTTCTTTTTTCTTTTCAATAAATTTACTTAATTTACTTTCCTTATTATCAATACTTCTCTCTAATAATTTACTTGCTTTAATTTCTTCTCCTTGTAATATTTTCTGTAAATATTTAATAAATTCCTCATCTGTTTTACCCATAGGATTATTATGGATTTCATCGTATAATTTTCTAACTTCTGGCATATCACTAATAGTTTTTTCAATAACGGGAATTTTAGTTAATTCTTCAATTAAATTATCAATAACTTGTAATTTTGATTTTTGAAGAACAAACATGTAAAAGTCTGTTGAAGGCATACCTTCAAAATTACTTATAATTTCTTGTGCTATAAAACCACCTTTACCCTTGGCAAATAACATATTTTCTTTTAAATATTCTCTTCTTTCAGCAGTTCCTTTTTTAAAAGTGCTTAATTTTTCCAAACTAAAACCCTTATTAATTGTTTGTTGTGATTTTTCTATTTTTTTGACGGCTAAAAATGATTTTAACCATTCACTATAATTAAATTTACCACCTTTATTAATTTTTTCTAAAACTTCGCCCTCATTAGGATAACAAACAAATAATTTATAAACATTAACAAATCTGTCATTTTTAGGTAATTTAGAATGTGATTTATACCTTATGGCTCGTGCAACTATTTGTGTATATAATGCTTCGTTCCATACTCCATCAATTACAAAAATTCCTCTTGTTTCATTTAAAGATACACCTTCAGCCCCCGCTCGTGTAATAATCATTACTCTAATTTCATTATTATTATAAGCATCAATAGCATTTGCCTTTTCTATTGTTGATTTTTTACCACTAATAACACCAATTTTAGTAATACCTCCTTTATTTAAATATTTTTCAATTTTAGAAACACCAGTCATAAAACTTGTATAAACAACAAACTTTTTACCAGTATTTTCTGATTTATTAATTTCATTAACAATATACTTAAATTTGGCATTATCAGTTGTTAATGATGACAACCTACTATAAACATAAGCGGGGTTCATTTTCCCCGCTCGTGCAACTATTTTATCACCTTCTTTAGAATTTCTATCAACTTCAATAGGAACAAATTTCTCTCGTTTTTCTGGGAAATTTTCATCTCCTACTGGATTAAAAAATTTAGATATTCTGTATTTAAAATAATCATATCGTCCATTATCATCACTAATCATATTACCAAAAACATCCTCATTATAAGGCAATCTACCCTCTCCAATAGCAAGTAAATTCTCAATATCATAAGGTTTATTAATAAATGGTGTGGCTGTTAATAGAATTACTTTATGGGCTTTTTCTGCTTTCTTTATTGTTAAATATGGTCTTTTACCAGTTGTAACAAATTCTTTTACTGAACCAGTATCTACATCTGTTTGTTCGTCAATACCGACAACGGTTCTTAAATTATGTGCTTCATCTACAATTAATAAACTATCTTTTGTATCAATCTTTTTATTAGCAAAAGTAGTATAAGAATAATAAGAAAATCTTTTATCTTGTGGATTTAAACCATAAGCAATCATACTATCAATAAAATTAAATAATAATGCGGGGGGTGTTATAACCATAACTTTATTTTTTGGATATATTTGTAAATATGCTTTTGTTGTGGCTACAGCACTAAAAGTTTTTCCAGTTCCAACTCCGTGAAATAATATAGCACTTCTTAAATTAGAATATAAAAATGCTTCAATAAATCGTTTTTGATGATTTTGTAAATTAATGGGTAATTGACCCTCAATTAAAGGTTTTTTTCCTTCTAATAAATTTGTGTAATCTTCTTCAAGAGTTTCAAGTTCTTCTTTTGACAATTTCTTTAAACCAGTTTTTTTTAAAAGTTTTCTTTGAAATGCTCTACCTTTAGCATCTTCTTTTTTTTTTAATTCTGATTCTAATTCAGCAACTCTTTTCCGTAATTTTTCTGTTTCTTCCATTTTAAATTTATTCATAATATTTTATTATATTATAATAAAATAAAATATTTTAATTTATTATAATAAAAGAATGCCTTATTCATTAAGAAAATTACCAAATAAGAATTTATATAGAGTTAGAAATAAAGAAACTGGAAAGATTTTATCAAAATCTACAACTTTAGAAAATGCTAAAAAACAAATTAGACTAATTCAAAGTATTGATAAAAAGAAAAAATAATATTTACATTCTTGATGCTAATTTTTGACTTAATCTTTCCATAAATTTAGGATTAAATCCCTTTTTAGAACCGCTTTGTGCTTCTGCTATTCTTTCTGCTCGTATTTTATCTAATTTTTCTTGTTCTTCTCTTTCTAATCGTTCTTCTTTTTCTATTTCATCCTCGCTTTCATCATCATCTCTTTCTTGTGGTTTAATATCAGATATTCTAACTGGCTTTGTAGTTTGCACTGGTGGAAATTTTCTAACTTGCGGTTTTGGTTTTGGTGCTTGTGGTGCGGTTGGACGAGGTGGTGCGTTTGGTGCGTTTGGTGCTTGTGGTGTAAATGGTGGTGCGGTTGGTGCTTGTGTTAAATTTGGTTGTTGTTGTCTAATAAAATCTCCTATGTCTTGTTGTTGATGTAATGGTAAATTATTACTGTTTAATGCTTGTCTTGCTACATATTGAGGGATAGGATAATTTGGGTCAGAATGACCGCCACAATAAACATTTACTATTGTATGTCCTACATCAATATTTTTATGTGATTTTTCTTTATGAGATATTAACCCCTTTTTATGGGGGACATGTGATAAATCTTCTTTTTGTTCTTCTTCTTCTTGTTCTTCTTCTTCTTGTTCTTCTTCTTGTTTAATTTCTTGTTTATTTTCTTCTTTTGTATCAATTTCTTCAAGTTTTTTCTCTTCTTTTTGATTTGCTTTTAAAATTATATCTTCTTTATCTAAATTAATAAGTTCTTTCTTTTCTTCTTTTTCTTCTTTTTTTTCTTCCTTTTTTTCTTTCTTTTCTTCTTTCTTTTCTTTTTTCTTTTCTTCTTTTAACTGTTGTAATTCTGTTTTTAATTCTTCTTTAACCTCAACCTCTTCTTTTAATTTTTCATTAATTTGTTGTAATTCTGTTTTTAATTCTTCTTTATCATCAACCTCTTCCTTTAATTTTTCATTAATTTGTTGTAATTCTGTTTTTAATTCTTCTTGTTCTTTTATTTTTTTTTCTAATTCTTTTAATTCTTGTTTTAATTTCTGTTTTTCTGTTAAACATTCTTTTAAAGAATTATCATCCTTTTCCTTTTTTGTTTTAGTTTCTTTCTTTTGAACCTTTTTCTTTTCTTTTTTAGGTTTTTCTTCTTTTTCCTCTTTTTTATCCTCCTTTTTCTCTTCCTTTTTCTCTTCCTTTTTCTCCTCCTTTTTCTCTTCCTTTTTCTCTTCCTTTTTCTCTTCCTTTTCTTCTTCTTTTAATTTTTTTATTTTTTTCATAATTTTATCTTTTTGTCTTTTTTTCTTTTGCCCCTCTTTTAAAGTGTCATCAACATTTATTTTAATATTTATCCATTCTTTCAATAATTTTTTAATTTTTTCTTTATTATCAACTTTTTCTTTCTTTGTTTTAGTTTCTTTCTTTTGCACCTTTTTCTCTTCTTTTTCTTCTTTTTCCTCTTTTTCCTCTTTTTCTTCTTTTTCCTCTGTTTGTTGTTTCCACCAATCAGAGTTTATAATTTTGTCAAGGAGTTGTTGTCGTTTCAAGTTTGCTATTCCCTTAAATATTTTATTTTTAACAATAAATTCCCTTAATCCTCCTTTACCTAAAACTCTCATTTTTTCTAAATCTTCTAATGAAACTCGTGAAGTCATTTTTTTATTATATAATATGAAAATATTTTTTTTTTTAAAAATTTTCTTTTATTAATATATAATAAAAATATAAAATTATGCCTAATTATTTGACAAATGAAGAAATGTTAAGAAGAAAACAAGAGATTGAAAATAAATTAAATGAATTAGAAAATAGACCAACTAAACTTGATGATTTAAGTGACGATGATGATGATAAAACAGAAACAGAAGAAGAAGAAACAGAGGACGAAAAAGAAGACGAATTAAACAGAGAAGTTGATGATGGTGATGAAACAGAGGACGAAAAACAAGAAAACTTTGATTTTGATTTTATAAAAGAACTTGAAAAAGAAGTAGAAAAAAATGAAAATAGCACAGATGAAAGCGATGAAGAAGATGAATTTGAGAAAAAGGTAAATAAAGTAATTAATAAAAGACAAGAATTAAAAATATTTACTGATGATATTGACATATTAGTAGATAATTTAGAGAATTATTTAGAAGATATATATTCTAAACTTGACGAAAAGAAGACCATAACAAAAGGAGATTTAAAACACCTTGAAAAGGAATTTAAGGATATTATGGAAGAATTTGATACTGAATATGATAATATATTAAATGACATGCCGAAAGATTTAAATTTATCAAAAGTTTATCAAAAGAAGATTAATAAAAGACTTGATAAACTTGAAAATAAATGTATTAGTTTTTTAAATTAAACTTTTCTTGTTCTTTTCTTTCTAAACTTCGGTAATTCTGGATAATCTTGATTATTAAGTCTGTTTAACTCATATTGTAATAATCCATCATTAATATTAACCTTTTTTAGTTTAATATTACTGTTTTTTATAATCTCACAACATAAATATTTTTGTCTTTTACTTTTTTCATCTGCTTCGTATTCATTAAATTCTGCATACCCTAAAAGATATTGTAAATAATTTATCATTTTATTTTTATTATAATATAATATAATAAAATAAAAAATGAATGATAATTTAATTAATGAGGATAATATTGTAGATATAATAATTAAAATGATGGAAAAAGCGGAGCAATTTATTGATAAAACTGGTATAGAAAAAAAGATTATTGTTTTAGATAATATTAAATCTATTTTGGGGGACGAATCATATGAAAGATATAAATATTTAATTTCTTCTACTATTGATTTTATCATAGAGGTTTCAAAAGGTCGTAAAATAAACCTAAATAACCTTAAGAAAAAATTTTGCTGTTTAAATATTAAATGATAGGATTAAGTAAATTATATACTATTAATACTATAGAAATTGATGACAATTGTGAAAAAAAAATACAAAGAATATTTATAGAAGAATATAATAAAATGACAGATTATAAAAATACCGAAACACTTGAATTAATTGAAACTCCTAATAATTATATGGGTAAAGTTGAATTAATTAGACATATTTTAGAAGATGTTAAAAAGAGGAAAAATACACATTATAAAAAATTTGGCAAATTAAAAAAAATAAATACTTTTATTAAATCTTTTGTAAATGGATTAAACGCTATATCAGTTTCAAGTTTAGTTTTATCATTAACACCAGCAACACCAGTAGCATCAATAATAGCATTAACAGCAACTACTATCTCTGCTATAACTTCTGCAATTTCCTCAAGTATAGATTTAGAACATAAAATACATAGTCATAATACAAGTAATCTTCAATATAATGATTTATACCGTGATATATCAGCAAGATTATTACGAAATGGTATGAGTAGCGAAGATTTAGATAATTTACTGACAGAAATAAATACAAGAATGAGTTTAATAGAAGATAGTGGAGAATATATTACTACTCAACATAAATAGGGACAAAACTCTATTTTTTGTCCCTAAAATTGTTTTTACAAATAATTTAAAAAAATTTATTATTTGTAAAAAATATTTTTTATATAAAATTCAAATTTTAAAAATAGGGTCTAAAAATCGCTCTTTGTCCCTATTTTTAAATTACCACAAAAAAACTTTTGAGAGCCAACTTTTACTATAAGGTTTATTTATATCTTTAGAATGTCGTTTTAAATATCTCTCTCTTCTTTTTTCATCGTTATGGTCGTATTTAGAGTATAATTTTAAAGGTGTTCTATCTTTATATTGTGAGTAAGGCGTTCCATCTGGTTTTATTGCACCGAACGAAACAATAACAATTTTTTTATTTTTATTATTTTCTAAAATAGCATCATATTTTTTTAATTTATTTGTTGATTTTCTTAAACCTAATAAATCATAATCTTTTTTACTATAATAATTACTCATTTATATTATATTATAAGAAAATTTAAAAAAAATTTAAATTAATAAATATGTTGAGTATTAGCCATTTCTCGTTTGGTATTTGCTCTCATAATAGCATAACTTTGTTTATGGTCTGTTTTTCTATCTCTATTAATTCCTTGTGTGCTTCTTCCAGAAACTGCCCTTTTTACATTTTTGTCAGTAGGTTTTTCACCAGTTCTCTTTCGTGGTTTTTCAGCCATTACACGCAAGATAACCTCTTCTTTTTGTTCGTCACTTGGTTTAAAACTTCCACCGACTAAAGGCTTAACCCCCCGCATAATATCAACCATAGTTGATTTTTTCTTTTGAGGAGAAAGAAAACTTCCACCTTTCATTAATTTTAAAAAGTGTTCTGCTCTACTTTCATTATAAACACCTTTTCCATGTAATCTTTGATGTTCTAAACTATCACTTCTCATATTGTAATTTGTTCCAGTTAAAATCATTTTATTATATATATAATATTATAAAATAAATTAAAATTGTTTTAAAAAAATGTTCCATCAATCATTTGTCCCTTTTTCTTAAAATATATTTTCATCGTTAATCTATCATTACCACTAATAAGTAAAGGTATTACTAAACCATCTTTCGTTTCCCAAAATACTCTTATATCAATCTCTCTAACTTCTTGTGCGCTATACATAGAATAAAACCTTAATGTTCCAGTTGGATAATATTGAATATTTGATTGGTCGTTTATACTTGATTGTGGTATAAAATCAGTTAAAACTTTTCTTGTAATATTCTTTTGTCCCGCTATGTATTCATTAGTTACTGGTATTTTATCAGTTTCAAATATAATTTTTTGAAAATCATTCCATAAAAATAATTCATTCCATTCTTCTGTTATTTTATAATAATCTGTGCCACTAACATTAACTTTATTATTATAATTATCTTTAACAATTAAATAATGACTTAAAATAGGGTCTCTTTCATCTCCATAATTTTGGAATGCTGGGAATATTTCAAACATTAAAGTATTATAATAAACATAAATCGGATTCGGTTTTGTAATATCATATTCTAAAGGATAATAAATACTGCATCTTTTATTTACAGCATCATAAGTCATTTTAGGTGGTTCAGTTGGTCTATCGGCTATAGGTATTGTTAAATATATAGGGTCTGCTTGAAAATCAGCAAATAATTGTTTATAACATAAATTAATACAATCTACATAATCTTGATAATGCCAAATAGCATCTCCAAAATATTTAGGTGCTGTTGCTAAATTTTTATTAGGTATAAATGGTATTTCTCGTGTAAATGTTGATGTTTTATAAGTAATTGATATATACCATTCATTATATCTCCATATAAAAATAGGGATATTTATAGTTGGAATATCAAATCTTACTACGGCTAAATCATAATTATCGCCTTTATCTAAAATAGGGACAGTTCTATTTTCACTAAAAACTGCCATTTTATTTTCTTCTTCTCCCCTTGTAATTGATATATTATAATATACATGGTCGGCTGTATCAGTTAAAGTGGTTTCTTTTAAAGTGTTCTCTAAATTATCCATTATTTATTTATTATATATATTAAATTTAGATTTTTATTAAAAAATTTAATAATCTATCATAACACCCTTCTTTTTAAAGTATAGTTTAACACTACAATTATCATAATCATTTATATATAATGGAAATGTTCTCCCGTCTTTAGTTTCCCAATAAATCCTTAAATTCATTCGTTTTAAAGGATAATCACTTATTAAATCGTAAAATCTTAATGCACCTTGTGGAAAATATTGAATTTGTGAGCGGTCATTTACACTACTTAAAGGTTCAAAATCAGTTATAACTTTTCTTTGTTTATTAGTTTGAGAACCTTGTAATTCATTATTTACTGGTATACTATCAGTTTCTAAAACGATTTTCTGTAAATCATTCCATAAAAATAATGTTGTATATTCTTCTTTAACTTCGTAATATGTAATACCACCAACAACAGAAACATTATTAAAATTATCTTTTACTTTAATATAATGTGCTTTTATAGGGTCTGTTTCATCGCTATAATTTTGTAATGCTGGAAAATAAGACATTAATGATGAATTAAAATAAATATATACGGGGTCAGCATAAGTTCCACTAACATCATATTTTTCTTCTGCTATTAAAGAACATAATTCACTTTCAGCCGTATAAATCATATATGGTGCTGTTGTAGGTTTATGAGCGAATGCTGGTGTTCCAGCAACAAAATTAGTAAATGATGCTTTTAATGCTACATTTATACTATCAATAAAATCTTGATAATTCCATACTGCTTTACCATAATAATCATAACTACCAGCCGGAGAATTTACAGTCCACTGCAAAGTTGTTGTAAAATCAAAATTCTGGTATGAAATAGTAACTTTAAATTCATTCTCTTTCCATAAAAAAATAGGAATATTTTGACTTGGTATAGAAAATCTTACGACGGCTAAATCATAATCACTTGGTTTATTTAAAACTGGTTCTACTCTTGTCTCATTAAAAACTGCTTGAAATTTTTTACCCTCATTTTCTTCTCCTTTTCTAATATTGATATTGTAGTAAATATGGTCTTCATCATCTTGTAATTGATTACTCATTTTTTATTATATAATTATAAAATATAAAAAATTTAAATTAAATTTTTAAATTCAAAATCTTATATATATTATAATAAATAAGAGAAATGTTTTTTTCATTTACAGAAGGCAGAAAAATTGCAAAAATTATAGGAGGTAAAGATGATGGTAAATATTTATATTTAAATGATTCAAAAGGACAAAATGAAGTAAAATTAAAAGAAGGTAGATTACAACCATTACCTAATAAAGAAGTTGTAGAAAAAATTTATATTACTGCTCCCAGTGGTGCTGGTAAATCTACTTTTGCTGGAAAATGGATAGGGCAATTTAAAAAAATGTTTAAAGATGATGAGATTTATTTATTTTCATCAATAAATCATGATAAAGCATTAGATAAACACGACCCTACAAGAATTATATTAGATAATGATTTATTAAATGACCCTATAGAACCTAAAGAATTAGAAAACTCTTTAGTTATTTTTGATGATACGGATACTATACGAGAAAGAAATATGAGACGATATATGGAGGTTTTAAGAGATTGGTTATTAGAACAAGGGCGACATTTTAAAATAAGAATGTTAATAACATCTCATTTATTAAGTAATTATTCATCTACAAGAAGAATATTAAATGAGGCAACTGG
>Ga0099848_1000833_pt1 | contig 14349 bp, 14 predicted proteins | sample CB_VirMetaG_3_FD_78179 | JGI IMG/M metagenome (GOLD analysis project Ga0099848, IMG submission 78179) | Freshwater to marine saline gradient viral communities from Chesapeake Bay - CB_1508_1S Viral MetaG | ecosystem: Environmental > Aquatic > Marine > Coastal | place: USA: Chesapeake Bay... | reverse complement strand
ATTAGGCATAGATGAGGATGCTGATGAATATGAAATAAAACAAGCATTCAGGAGAAGAGCATTAGAGGTTCATCCTGATAAACCTGGCGGAAGTCATGAAGAATTTATTAAGGTTAGAGAGGCATATGAGTGCCTTATTTCTTAATCTTCATCACCGCTATAATCGCTGTCATATTTTTTAAAATATTTATCCTTTAATTCTTCGTGTGCTTTCTGGAGTTCCATATGCTCTTCCAGAAGTTTTTCATATTTTACTTTCCAGTCTTGGTTTAATTTAGCAGCAACCCTTTCAGTGTCTTTCTGTTCCCGAGCCTTCATTTTATCAATATAAACTTTAAACTTTTCCCATTCTTTCGTAGGTTCAATATCTCCCTTATGAACTTGTTTCATTCTAAAATTAAAATTATATCTTGTTTTTTTAGAAGCAAGTTTCCATTTGCCTTCTCTTTCAAGATGAATACAATAATGAGTAAAACAATATTGGAAGTTCTCTTCAATATCCCATAAATCCAAGATGTCATTTAACATACTATACATTATTAATACACAATTCATTTTAAGTAAATTAAGCAATTTTACCCTCTAAGGGTAAAAATGAGTAATTTCTGAAAAAAGTCCCACGAAAAAATATTTCTGTAAGGGTTTTAAAAAGTTTTACTTAATTTTACTTAATTTCATTTCTTAGATTTCTTATCGTATCCTTTACCGAAAACTTCTTTTGGTTTTATTTTCTTGAAACGCTCTACTCTATCAGGGACCTTGTGTTGAGTAGGGGAGCACACTCCTGGCGAACACTCTTTCATTTTAACCGCTGGTTTTTTCTTTTTCCCTCCTGTATAAGGCATTTTTTAATTTTATCATAGAAAATAAAATATAAGGTTAAATTATAAATAATGAGTCTTATTGTAGCAACCAGTAAGTTAAATGAAAATACCATGCCGATTGATAGCGAGAAACCATCATCCTTTACTAACTTCTTTCGGTCTCCAATTGAGATCCCGCCGAATAGCGAGATAGCGGTTGAAAGTGTTAAATTAGAACGGAGTGGTAATATAACTATCGGCAACCGAGACTTTGTCACCCATTATTTCGGAACTGACCCAGATGTTCTCGCTCAGGATGACGAGTTTGAAGAACTAACATCCTTCTCCAGAACTATCAGATTTAACAAGGGGAACTATTCTATGACAACTTATACCGATGAGATACGGAGAGCCTTTAACGAACAATACTCTCACCCTAATATCTATAATAATACTATCTGTCTTTTGAATACGAATGCTTCGGGTCTGGAGCAGGGATTAAAATTAACATTTCAGGACAGAGGGAGTGCTTCTGGAACTAATGTCACCGCCTCTTTAACGGCGACTCCTGTATTTAATATCGCTAATCCATATGATTTACTCAATGATGTCGTAGCCACGAGTGGTAATTACACTTGGAATTCTGCGAGTGGAGTCCTAACAAGAACGGGAACAGCGAGTCCCACTATTGAAAACTCCTCATGTGTAGCAATGTTGAAAGGACATCCTTTCGGTCTCAATCAGGGGAGATTTGATGTATATCTTGATAATGCGGCAACCCAACCTTGGGTCTGTGGATTGAGTCGCCCTCATATTCAGTGGGAAACATATGAGTCTGAAACAACCAGTAATGTAAGAGACAGAGTTATCCATCAGATTGATGAAACTTCAGTATCGGGTGAATTCGGAGATACAAGGATATCAGACTATCAAGGAAATCCTACTATCAATGGTCCGTGGGAATGCTATGACTACGCTCTCATGTTAGATAATGATGAAAAGGTGCGACTCATACAGAGAGTATGGGACAACAATAGAGAGGCTGGTTATCATGAAGAGATAGAATACTGGAACACATCGGGCGGTGCTTCCGACAGAACAGCACCTATGACTCGGGCACAATTCTATGCTTCTTATGATGGAGTCAGATTTCAGGGTGTTGGCGATCAGATATTTGTTTATTTTAAACAGAATGGATTGGCGACCTACGACCAGATTATCGGTAGTAATCTGACCTCTGGAGCAGGATATAGTTTTACACCTATCGGAGATACTTCTTGTGCTCTTTATCCTATGTTTAATATAGGTAATGGTTCTATGACAATAACTAAATATGAAAGTAATTACAATGTAGCCTCAGACACATATGCTTTCCCCTCCTATATTCCGAGCAATGCTCCTAATTCGGGATACTATCCTGGAGATGATCCTTATAGCAATGAGGCAGTGGGGGCATATACTAATATGAATCCTTCCAGAGTCCATATTAAGACCAATAGACAATTAGCATCCAATTCTGATGGATTCTTTAATGAATACTGCGACTCATCTCAGAGAAAGTGGAACAGAAAAGACAGAGAAGCTTTAGAAACTCTCGGATACACCTATTCCTACGTAGGTCTCAATGGGGCGAATGGGGTAGATTTTAAGCATATCATAGGTTTAGGTCCTATGCGTAATGATAACACTTATTATACATTACTCCCCTCACAAGAGTTTCCTACTATGGGAACAAGATTCGGATATTATGATAGAGCAGATATCGCTTCTACCACAGGCGAAGGATATGTTATTGGAGATGATACATTATCAGTCACCTTCATATCCCCCAGCGAACTCGGAAAGACCTCTGTCTCTTCATTTGTAAGACTCCCTGGATTGACTCATAAGTCTTTTAATGGCGGTCAGTCAAGTGTCAGTAAAATTGTATATCAAGTCCCTCAATTTACTAACGATGGTCGGCAGTTCGGTGCTCTGTATTTCGCTCCAGGTGAAAAGACCTACATAGCTCTTAATAACCCCGCTCCTATTATGTTAAACTCTCTCCAAGTCCAGATAGTAGATAGTCAGGAGAAAGAACTAAACTCTCTAATGGGTTCAACTCAGATAGTTTTCCATGTCAGAAGGATGCGATAAATCATTATTAATCATTCTAAATGAATTTTTAATCATTATTTATTTTTTAACTATTTAAAATATTATATATCATAATATTATAAATGGCAGACTATCTTGCGGACGTCCAGATGCCTCTTCAGGCTCCCGAACCCGAACCAGAAGGACCTCTTCCACTAACCGATGATGTTATAGAGAAACAATTAGATTTAGAGTTCGCCGAACAAGAAGGATATGATATTGAAGAGAAGGATGGTATCCCCGAACCAGTTATGAGAAAGAAGATACCTCAGGAGGAGATCTTTTCACCGCCGAAGGTAAAACCGATTGCTGAACCGAAAGGAGGTCTTTCAGAACCGAAACAGAAAAAGACTCGTGCGAAAAGAGGTCCTGCCAGTGCGGAACAATTAGAAATCCTTGCGAGAGGACGACAGAGGGCAGCTGAAAACCGAGCAAGGAGAAAGAAAGAACAAGCAGAAAAAGCATTGAAGGATAAAGAGGATGCTGAACTGGCAGAGAAACTAAAGGAAAGAGAGAGGGAGAAACTAAAGAAACGATTAGAGATTCCGATTGAAGAAGAACTCTCTGGAAAACCTACAATCATAGAAAAGGAGAAGGTCGTGGAGAAAGGATACTCTCAAGAACAATTAGATGAGGCAGTTCAGAGAGCAGTGGAACAATCAGTTCATAGAGTAGAAACATTACGGAAAAAGAGAAAGGAAGAGAAACAGAAAGCACAGGCGAAAGCCAAGCACGAAGCTAAGGTCTTTCATGAAATCAACCGAGCAATTAAACCATCGGGATGGGACTACTGCTTTATGTAAAAAATAGATTTTATCATTATAAAAATAAAATAATTATATGTATAAATAGACTATGGAAGGTCCTCGCGTTGTCCCAGTTAAAGATCCTGACCCAGTAAAATCTCTTCATCCTCCTCTTCATCCGCATCTCCCTCAGGTGGATGGATTCGGTGGAGGAGCTCTTGTTCTTCTTGTGTCTCCAGTCCGCACGGGGAAGAGCACTCTCATCAGTAATATGCTTCTTAATGATAAATTTTATGATGCTCAGGAGAGGTTTGATAATACAACTATTATCAGTAATACAATTGCTAACGATATTACAAGTCGTTTCCTTCGTAAAGCATTTGACACTTTTGATGCCTATGACGACCATATCATAGACGGGATAGTAGAGAATCAGAAATCATTTGATAAAGAAGATCAGCCGGAAATCGCTGTCGTTCTTGATGATTGCCTCGGGTCAATCCGCAGAGAAGCGAAAATCAATCATTTAGCGAGTAGATTCCGTCATTTCAATATTAAATTATTAATTATCTCCAGTCAGAACTTTCGTATGTGCTCTCCAATCATTAGACAGAATGCTACTAATGTTATTGTAGGATCTCCTTTCCCGAATCAGAAGGAGCTCGGTAAAATGAGTGAGGAATATGGGGACGTGTTCGGGGGTGCCGAAAACTGGTTAAAAATATATCGCCTCGCCACGCCTAACCGATACGATTTCCTTCACATGAGCTTCCAAGACAACCCACCTCGCGCCTATCATAACTTTGAGAAACTTATTGCGGAGGGTAGCAATATTTTAAATAGTTCGGAGTAAAAAAATTTTATTATATATACTTATAAGAGATGTCAGACTTTTACGGAGCACACGCCGCTGCCTATCAGACAATGAATCAACTGGGACAACATGCGGCAGATATTAATGAGATCAGGGTGAATGGATGGAAAACACAGACTTTTGCTTTTAATACATTAGATAGGGCGGAAAAGGACAAGAAAGACGCAGATATTCAGAGAGATGTGGAATCTGATGTTGCTTCAGCGGCGAAAGTATATAAGACTGGTAAAGCAGGAGTAGAAGCAGTAGGAGCATTCGGTAGAGGTTTCACCAGAGGTCTCCAACAGGCGGCAGCGGGAGTGGGAAAGGGGGAGCAGGTCACCGCTGAGGCTGCTATATTGGGGAGTGGTAAAGTATTTACTTCGGCAGGTGTTTCGGGGACAGCAGCAGCAGCAGCAAGAGGAGCAAGAGGAGCAGGGGCAGTTTTAACAGAGGCAGGACAAGGATCTCAGTTATTCGGTAAAGGAGCAACTGCTATCTCTGATTTAACTGGTGTTGAGGGAATTGTTGCTAAAACTCTTGTGAAAGGAGGAGGTGAAACATTTGCTCGTGTCGGTGCGAAAGGTGTTGGTCTCTTGGGGACTGGAATAGCGGTCACCAATGATTTTGAAAATCTCGCTAATACGGGAAATATCTTTAAGGAGAAGGATGCGGCGGGAAATGTGGTAGCAGAGAACACTGGTGAAGTTGTCGGTAATATTGCCTCAGTTGTGGGAGGTGCTCTGGATGTTGCGGCAGCATTTACAGGAGGAGCACTCGCTCCCCTCGCAGCGGCAGTTAATATATTTGCGGCAGCGGATACTGCTATCAGTGGTATGATTCAGGATGCTAAAGAAAAGAAGGTTGATGAGGCGAACGCCCCTTCAGCGAAACCTCCTCCCTCTATCGCTCCTCAGGCATTCGCCCAGTTCGGTCTGGTCGCCTCTCAGGGTCATAATCCTCTTCATGCTATCACTGGTAGCGGTTAAATAAATTTGATTGTTGCCTTGAAAAAATTTGATTATACCAACAGAAGAAACATACACTAACGAGAGCAGAAAGAAAAGAAACCGAAAGAACATGTCAGGCACCGAACTCATTATGGGGATGGAGGAGGTCGTTCAGCACATTCGGGAGCTGGAGAAGCGGGAGGAGAACCTGAAGGAAGCACTCGCCCAGAAATTCTACAAGCACTACGACGAGATGGACTACGACAAGTTGTCTCTCGCCCGAACAATCGGCCCAGACCTCGGCCGAATGGTGGATCATCTGATGGAAGAGAACAAGCGACTCAAGGGGGGGAACGAGTCTCTTGAAAAGACTCTGGAACAGGCGAAAGAGACCGCATATCATATGGGGGTTGATATCTTCAGCGATAGCGATGACCAAGATGAAGAAGAAGAAGGGGTCATTACAGACCTTAATGGAACGAAGATTAAAGTTCCTTCAGAAGAAGAATGTCTCCAGAAGTTCGGAGTGACGCAGGGAGAGTTCATTGCGTTAGCGAAACAGAGCATTTGTTCGGAGCTTTAGGAAACCATATAATCTTCTTTATATTTTATAACATCCTCCAATGTGTATTTTTTAGCATTAAATCTTTTCCTATGAGTTTTTTTATTTCTTGTTATACAGAACACATCTCACCAGAGGTAATGATAGGCCCAATATGCGGGACTACTCTTATCATCTATCGCCCTTGAACCATCTTTCCTTCTAATCCCCGCCATCCTCGCCCTGAAAGACTTTCTTTGTTCTTTCGTTGCTGTGCCTGAACGCCAGTCATCCATCCCCTTCGCCCCGAAATGTATTAATTTATATCCTTTTTTTGTATCTGCTTTTACATAAACAGAATATTTCTTTCCTGGTTGTTTGCTCTTAAATGGTTTGTTTAAGACTGGTTTTCCCTCCTTTGTTCTTGGCATTATACTTTTATTAATTTATTTTTTAAAATAGACCTAAAATAAAAATATAAATAAATTTATAATTAATATGAGTAGCAACCAACACCTTGAGATCGTGCCGAGCAATATTACGTCAGATGGAACTCTTTCCTACAAGAACGGACAACCGACTATTCAGTTGCTTATCGGAGCACAGGAGAGATTTATTGTTCCAGGGAGTATCCGTCTCTGTGGAGAATTCACCGTGAAAAAGAATGATACCATTATCCCTTCGGATTCGGATGGTATCCGTATGAATGAGCGTCTTGGTATCTATTCTGTTATTGATACTCTTTCTATTTTCTCACAGAGGTCTTCTCAGACCATTGAATCTATTAACCACCACAATAGGATGATGAGTTCATACCTCAGCGTCACTCAGTCTCAGTCTGATTTCGCTTGTCATGCCTATGAAACTGCCCTTCGTTTCCCGAATTTCAAGGCTCAGCAGAAGGCAGTCGTTAATAACACTCAGGGAGCTAATGCTTCGGGTGGAGACTCTCCGAACTCTTTCTGTATCCCCTTAGTCTGCGGTCTATTTTTAGGTCAAGACCCTATCCCTCTTTCTAATGAATGGGGTGTCGGAGGACTTCTTATTGAAATTCAGTTGTCTCCAGACCAGAATGTTTTGTTCTCTCAGGATAATACCGATACAACTTTACTGAATGCTTATTATGAACTGAGTAATGTTCGCCTAATCTGCGAGGTCCAGACCCCTGGAGATGATTTCCAGCCTCAGATGGTTAATACATTCGTCTATAACTCTATTTCTTCATACTACAATACAATTAACTCGGCGAACGCTGTTCTCAATTTCAATCTGGGTCTCAAGTCAGTGCTCGGTGCTTTCATGAATGTTGTTCCTGCGGCACATATTAACTCATGGACTCGTGATGGTTTAGCGACCCTATCCTTTACGAACTCCGATGCTTCCAAGGCAGTCGTAGAACAGGCAGTATTCACCCGTGCTGGTGAAAGATTTCCACTTGAATACAATATTGATACTCTCCAGAAGACCACCGCTGGTCGGGACAATGAAACAATGGACTCTCAGTTAGTCCGCAACTATATGAATGCGGTTCAGAATTTCGCCAAGATTCAGAGGACCTCCGCTGAACCATCTGTTATCAGAAATATTGATTACGGAACTAATTTCGTTAATGCTAAAAATATTATTAATGGAGGATCAGCATGGGGTCTCGGTGTCGCATATGACTCTATCAGCAACCAAGGGATAGATTTCAGCACCACTCCCTTCGGCGTTCAACTTCAGCTTCGTCTCACTTCAGACCACCCTAACTCTATTTTCTTGTTCATACATAGCCGACAGACCATTGTCAGTGCCAACGGAAGCATTCAGGTGCTAAAATAAATTAAATCTCCTATATAGTTCTAAATGAACCATCATTCTATTTCTATCTACTTTACCTCTGTAATTATTACAATTCTTACAGATTATATCTCTAAAATATAAACTATGATGATCGTGGTCTAATGATTTCTGAAATGAATTATTGGCCTGATTCATGACGCAGTCGCATAGGGGACAGCATAAAGCATTCATAAATAGTTCATCTAATTCTTGCCAAGTTCCCCAATAACGAATTTCTTTTTTCCATTTACTTATACGACATCTTGATTGTAAAATCTTGTTCTTTTCTGGGTCTTTTCTTTTTTCCGCCATCGCTAAACGATCTCTTTCCAATTTTTCGGGTGTTTTACGATTATGATATGATTTCCTCGCAGATTCTCTCTTTTTTTCTATATCCTTATAGGGCATATTGTTATGACAATATAACTACCGAACTAATTTTTAAGTGAGGAACATATTTTAAAATGACCTATAAATTTTTTTATTTTTATTATTATAATATAATGGATACTACAGATGACTCTCAAGGACCCTCACCCTCCCAGATTCCAGACCTAATCCGCATAGGGAGTGTATCTACGGACACAGCCATAAATATACAGACAGACATTCTCGATCCAGTCATTTTCAGTGAGCGTGAGGCTCGTTTCGTTTTAGATAACAAGGGCATCCTCCACTCTAACTCCCGCATTACATTCTCCACCGCTGGGGATGTTTATTCGGGGACTGATGCTCGTGCCTTTTTCCCCGCCCATATTGGCGTTCATTCTCTCATTCAGCGTTGTGCTCTCCGAGTAGGCACGAAAACAATCTGCGAGATTGAGGACTACAATCATTTCTCCGCATATGAAACAACTTTCCTTCCCCCTGATGCTATCTCTGAAAGAGAGTCTGTTATGTCAGGTCGTTTCTTAAAGACTGCTCCTGTTCTCCAGTGTCGCTCGGCAAGTTTTACGACCGCAAGTAATACCGCCAGTATCACCGAATCAATCACCGAGGCTAAATCCATTCAGATTGATAATGGGACAGGTGTTAATCTCGCTGGTGTCGGTGATAAATTCTGGGACCCTATTGGTAAAAATACGGAAGTCCTTCCGTCCCGAGCAATCTTGGATTATCAGGATGAAAAGAATAAACCAACCTATTCTATCCTATTAGCGGACCTCTTTCCCTTCTTGAAGACGAATCAGCTTCCCCTCTATATGATGTCAGAGCAGGTCAGCATTCATCTAACCTTTACGGACAGGAAAACGGGGACAACAAGCGAGAGAATCTGTATGAGTTTAGCAACTTCTCCAACTCAGGATGTCACTCTTGTCAGAAACGACTGCCAGATGATCGCTGATTATATTTTCTATCCACAGGACATGATGGAGCAGTATCGTCAGGCGAATAGCACTATGTCTTTCACCTATGTGGATTATCATTTCGTTAAGAGAACGGTGAGTGCCACTCAATATGCTAACGGACTCATCCAGAATCTCGGTGGGGCGGGACGTATCGTTAATAAAGTATTCGTCGGTGCTGAGGGTAGCGGTGCTAACGCGGCGAAAGACCAGTCTCTATTGAATGTTTATCAGGCGAATGGCCCGACTATTGATAACACTACAACCAATAAGGTCACCACCAATCTAAAATACAATGACAATTTCTTATATCCTATTGATGTCAGCAATGATGCCCGTCATTATCATAATGTATTTATGTCAGAAGGTCGTGTTCCTTACATTGCTCGGGACTTATATCGTGGTGAGGGAGAGTTAGCGACCAATCATACTAATACTCCTGGGTCTTGCGACTTTGAGGATCATAATGCTCTGGATGAACTCCAGCAGACTCAGTTCTGGACTGCCTATCGTCTCAATCGGGGTGAGCGTGTTAATAGCAGGGGTATTGAGTTATATGATACCCGAACCAATGTTGTCGGTGCTTCTACTATGAGGGCATGGCTTCAGGTGATGCGTGTCGCCAATCTAAGGGATGGAATGATAGAGATGGGATACGCCTAAATAAATTTAAAATATATAACTTTATTTCTTTTTATAAGTCTCTCATATAACATATGAGTGGATTAACCCGTTCTATCCTTGTAGAATGCCCCCGAGAACAGAGTGATGAGTATATAGCAAGAAACAATCAGAATCCCGCTCAATGGACTAACAGATGTGGAGACGGAATTCATATTAAAGCAGGTGATACTATTTCAGTTCATAGTTCTTTCATATCAGAAATAGGAGCTGAAGCGGGTCAGATACAGATATCAGGTAAATCATTAGGTCGTTCTGTAGATGTATCAATTACACAATACAATAATAAATTATTTAATGATAGTCTCCCGAATAAATATTCTCTCGTAGAAGTAGAGAATGCCAGTCAGTCAATAGATATCAGAGATGATACATTAAATCTGGTCGTTTCTCCATACAAGTCTGCTAATGGAGACTATTACGCTCATCTCCCACGCAGATGGGTTGGAGACGGAACAGCAATTATGTGGAATCAGATTCATCCCCGAGACGGGGGTGCTCCCGTTTCTGGTTCAGATGGAGGTCAGACATGGAATCCTCCGAACCTATTAGCGAGATGCGACGCTGACCTTAATGTAAAATATCTCCCGTATAATACGGGAGCAGCTCACACCCGATACAGAGTAGATGGTCTGAATGATGGGGCTCGTTATACCATATTCGCCCGTAAGCAGACCTTCTTCGGGACTCCTAATGCGGTTCAATATACGATAACAGGTCAGTCTAAATTCGGAGACCCTACACTCAGATTAACTCATAGTTCTACTTCAGATAATCTTATCCCTGGAATGGTTCTTGTCGCCCAGACTCCGCTGAATTGGTATCCAGTTAATAGTTCTATTGTCTCCATTAATGGGTCAGATATAGAAATGTCGGCGAATGCTTATATAACGAGTAATACTCATGCGACATTTACATTTCAGGTATCAGGTTCTAACTCTTCAGAGTTTCTCCCTCCCGATGCTGGTCTTGAATATAGCACTGATGTGGCAGAATCCTTAAGAGATCCTGCGTTATGGGGCGACTATATACAAGTTAAAAATCTGATATCATTAAAGGCGAACGCAGGTTATAATTCACCAGTAGATTTAGCAGACCAATTGACACAGGAGTTAAATAACCGAACAGACCTTAAACAATGGGACTACGATACAACTTCTAACCTTTCAACTTATACTAAAAGAGAAACATTTACGATATCAACTGAAACGAGTGCTTATAAACTTTATAATTGTGCTACCAATACGAATTTCTCTAATTCTGACTATACTGAATGGAGAAAAACTGACGGAACAAGAGACATAAACCACTCATATCATTACCTCTCATCCTATCAGCATATAGGATTAAAAAGACCTGAATTCTATACAGCGGGGATAGACCTTATCCCTCCGAGCGATAGTGGTCCTTGGTATGAAGGATGGGTGGGAGGGAGAAACGGAGCTCTTATATCTCCTGACTATCCCGTATCTAACACAGCAGAGGTTTTAACTACCGCGATAGAATGGACGGAGGACAATTTACTTCGGTTTAAAAGATTCTTTGACTCTCAGGGAATCTATCCTGAATTGTTTAATTACACTCAGAGCGGATTTCAGTGCGACCCAACCTACACAAGATTCATTCATATGAATCTATATGATAATGATAACGGATCATATACCGATAATGGTGGATTAACATGGGGTATTAATTTCGGTTCTAACATAAGGAGTCAGAAAGCACCTAAATTAGGTTATGACTTATACGATAATGCCGTTTCAGCGAGTAATACTACCTACCCTCTTTTCGTGGATTACAATCCCCTGAGTGCTACATTTACAGGAGCAGATGTCGCTTCAACTGATTATGGAAACGCTTATTTTGATGACGCTACTGAACCTGACTTTGATGATCTTGCTTATGGATTCGGTCGTAAAGTCAGACTCTATGATAGAGGAACAGGTCAGTATTCTTATGTGATAGGATTTCAATTCACCAGAACAGGAAATAAAATTCCAGGTCATTTCTTTCATTCCAATGCTTCGGCCGCCGCCCAAGGACTTCCTCAATATCAGTTAGGTTCTGGATTCGGAAGACATTTCGGATTTGACTTTCATTTTTCAGGATACGGAAACGCCGCTATCATACTCTATAATGGAAACTCTAATACAGCGGGAGCGAGTTATGCTTCTAATTTAGGGACAGTCCTCTATAATAAATCGTATCACTTCTCTCAAGCGACTTCGGATAAAGTCTATAATTTAGACCCCTATCAGTTCGCCATGTATCTCGGGGCAGATGAACCTGTCATATCATATGATACAGACCAACAGAGATTCAGAATCAGTTCATTACATACATCCGAAAAGGTCGGAGACAAGTGGGATGGAGGAATCAATAGGGCAGCGGGAGATGTCGCACCTATTAATGAAAATGCTACCGAAGGATGCTATAAGGTAAATAAAAGACCTCTCCGTAATAGTTATACACCTGAATTAGCTCCCTATACAGATGAATTCAGTGCGACTTTTACTGGAGCATCGGCAACTGATTATGTTTCTCATAATATCGGGATTCATCCGTGGTCTATTATGGACGCTCAGTCAGGGTTATTTATAGAAGACTGGATTGTCCCAGAAGACCTCTGGGATATAAGTCTCGTTGGAATCATGGGATACAGATACAATCAGTTTCATAATCCGAACACGACTTCTTCTCGGCAAGTTCGGTTAAAAGCACACGGAGCTAATGCGGATCTCAATAATGTTAATGTATTAACGACTAATGCTGATATATCGGAAGCAGACCTCATTGATTATCAGCAGAATGCGACCAATGCTAAATTAATATCACCAGTTCTCCCTGTCGGAATAACACCCGCAGGACTATCATTTAGTGTTCCTGGGAGATATATCACCCCCGCTGTCACAGTGAGTCCCGTAAGTTCAGTATTTATAACTGCTGAAAGACTTCCGAGTAAATCTCTCCGTCCTTATTATACAATTCGGTCAGATATAATAGCAGATTCTAACCAAGTGTTAGGAGGTCTTACGAGTGGTGTCACTCTTCCGATAGTCGCTATCGTTAATAAGGCGAATCCTTATGGAGATTTCCTGAATGGTTTCGCGGGTCAGGTTCAATTTACGAACACAATTGACAGAGTTATCACGAAAATAAGATGTAGTATCCATGAACCCAATGGTCAGTTCGCTCGGTGCGACCCAGATTCAGCTGTCATATTTAAAATAGACCAGAGAATCAACGCCGATTTAGATCTCGTTAATACTCTTCTCCAAGATAAAAAGAAACAAGTTCAGGAACAAGTGGATTTAGCGATAGACCCACAATTAGAATTCAAGGATGTAAAATATGTCGCTAAAGATTTATTTCAATAATTCAAGCGACGGTGTTTATTGAAAAATAAGGCAAGGAGGTCGTCCAGACACGATCCATTTTCAAGAGTATCAATAATTTATTTATTTTAATATGTCTAAAATTGACATATGGTCTGGAAGACCTCTTTTCATTGATTACCCTTCGGCAGTAAATTCAAAAGAGGTCGTCCAGACCTCAATCCATTTTCAAAATGTTTAAAAATAAAAAATCTAAAATAAATAAATGGATATTGAAACACTCATAAAAATAGGACAATATCTTGAAAGCAAGGGAAAGGATGATTGGGCTCTTGTAATTCAGAGAATTATAATGGATGAAATGCGGATAGCAATGGAGGAATCTGATGTGGATTATTCAGAAGATGAAGGGGATGCGGTGGATGAGGGGATCCCCGATGTTCTTGTGGATGAGGATGGTTTCTATTCTCTACGCTGACCCAGTCGGCGGATGTAAAGTCTCTTCAGTGCCATCTGGAGACAATACATAGGAGGATATTTCTCACCCTTAGGAGCATACTTGAAATGCTCTCTGTGATATTGGAGAGCAACCAGATGAGAGTTCAGGGTGAGAAGCTCGTTCAGATTCCTCTTCCTGATGTTGGATTTCTTCTCCAAGTCCAGCTTCAGGAGGTTCTCGCTATGGATGTTCCTCTCCAGATGCTCCTTCATATGATACTTGTGTATCCACTGACCGCAATTACACAATAAGCACTTCCCCGAGTTCATCTTCTTTTGTCTGCTCTGACTTATATTCTTCGGGGCAGGATTGACCCACCGATGGACTTGTTCGCTATTGAGGATAGTCTGCTGAAAGAGAGTCGGGAGTGTGGAGACCACATCTATCATCTGCTTCATCTGCCGATACATCTCGGCATTGTCGTTGGAGAGTTGCCGATATGCTTCATCCTTGATAAGGTCAGAGTCAGCAAGTTTCTCTATCTTCTCCTGAAAGACTTGGAGATTCCTCAGGAGAGTCTTGTGGGCGGCTTCCTTTCGCTTGGAGTGGGACGCTCTATCAAATGACATCTTTCTCTGTTCTGTTAGTGTGTTCTTTCTATTAATACAATCAAATTTTTACCGCTAACAATCAAATTT
>Ga0099848_1000832_pt1 | contig 14357 bp, 12 predicted proteins | sample CB_VirMetaG_3_FD_78179 | JGI IMG/M metagenome (GOLD analysis project Ga0099848, IMG submission 78179) | Freshwater to marine saline gradient viral communities from Chesapeake Bay - CB_1508_1S Viral MetaG | ecosystem: Environmental > Aquatic > Marine > Coastal | place: USA: Chesapeake Bay... | reverse complement strand
TGCTGACGACAATCTCGGTCGGCCTGACCATCGCGGCGTCCTTCTTCAAACCCCAACCCGACGACACGCGCCCCGCCCAACTCAAGAGCCGCAACCGCGGAGGCCGCGCCCGCACCGAGAACGAACGCTTCGCCCCGCGCTACGGCTTCGACTCCGCCCAAGACATCACCACCCTCGGCGCCATCGTTCCCCTGGTCTACGCCCTGCGCGAGTCCGTCAGCGGCGTGACCTACGGCGGCGTCCGCGTCAACACCTCCCTGCTCTGGTCCCAGATCTACAGCCTGGGCGGCTCCCAGATGCTCCGGGCCATCTTCCTGATCGGCGAAGGCCCCATCGGCGCCATCGACACCCAGAACTTCGCCGCCGGTGGCAACACCCTCGCCTCCTACAACTACGGCAGCGCCACCGCGGCAGGTAGCCGCATGACGGTGTACGGGCGCTACACCGCAGCCCACGGCCTCACCAGCCGCATCAACTCCACGCACTACGTCTTCGGCCGCAACCCGAGCACGGACAAGGGCGCCGCCAGCAGCGGCGACATCTTCCTGGTCAATGGAGCCGCCAGCTTCAGCAGCGCCAACCGCCCCAACAACCAGACCACCTTCGGCGTCTACAACCTGATCGGCAACGACTTCGGCTTCCGCCTGAACCCCACGATCAAACCCATCGTCCAAGCCCAGCTCATCCCCGAGGGCGATGACGGCGACGCCAAAGTCAAATGCACCATCGATGACGTCGCTTGGGTCCAGAAGAGGAAAGCCCAGACCTACTTCTCATCGCGGGCGGCCATCACTAGCAGCGGCCTGGGCAGCATCGGCGGCACCACCTCCTACACGCTGTACAACAGCACCGATAAAGACACCGTCTTCAGCAGGGACGTCAAGAGCCTGACCACCCCAAGCGACTGGGTGTTCTCAAAGGAAACCAGGGCAAAACAAGGCGCCGGAACCTTCGTCAAGTCCATCAACAAGGGCTTTGCCCACTACCACGACGACACCGAGGACGAGAACACAACAATCATCGGAGACCTCGAAGGTCGTATCAGCGCCAGCATCTCCGGCCCGATCACTGTTGACTCCAAGGGGAAGGGCTCGTTCAACGTCAACGTCACCTTCAACACAAACGGCCTCGAGGACAGCGATAACGACAACGAGAACCTGAATCTCTACCTCCAGACACTCAAGGCAGTCCGCTTCATCTTGAAGTGGAAGAACGACCTAACGGCCGACGACCCCGAGGACGACGTCGTGGTACGCCTGCCCCTGCAGATTCTTGTCCGTACAAAGGTCAAGCAGCAATTCACAGCCGATGGAGGAACGGTCTCGGCACCGACACTGAGTGTGAACAAAAACGGGGACGGACTGGTCACGGATGTATCTATCGCCGGCGGAGGTGGCTCAATCTCAGGTTTATCCACCACGCAATCGTTCAGCACCCCTCAGTTCAAATTCAAGAAAATCCCCCAGATGATCGCCAGTTCCGGCAAGGTCAACGCGGGGTCAAACGTAACCGGAACCTTCACCCTCAAGTTCAACGCCAAAAAGGCATACATCGAGACCGCTGATGACGTAGCCGCCAGCGTCTCCGGTCGCCAGAAAACCTGGGACGACAACCTCATCGAGGGCGAACTGTACAAAATCGGATCCGGCCTCGCAATCTGCACCGACCGCACGCCAAGCGCCTTCGTGTCCGACGCGGATATCAGCTCAGGCTCAGGGAGCTTCGTCACCGCGACATTCACCACGGTGCGCACCGGCTCCGTCACAACCAACAGCTCGAGCCAGGCTCAACTGGACGGCTGGACCTGGAACGAATCCCGCCCCTCCGTCGAGTGGCGCAATGTCGCCTCAACCGACGGTCACATCCTCCGCTGCGCCATCGCCAGCATCTCGACAACCCGAGCTTGCAAGGCCGTCGAATTCGGCATCCGCTCTCGGCTCGGCATCCGGGTCGGCGGCATCTGCAACTTCAAAGAGTCGCTCAGCTTCGACGACTGCGACAACCGCGCCTGCCTCGATTACAAGAATGACGTCATCGAAAAAGGCAGCACCCTCAAGACAGATATACACCAATCCAACACAATCTCCGCACCGGTTGAGCGGTACTCGTTCTTCGCCATCTATTACAGAGAAGCCGGCAGCACCGGTGGGTTTACCAAACTTAGCCACGCCTATGGCATCCGCGGAGCTACCCAGCAAAACGTCTTTAACTACATCCAGCTCGAAATGCCTACCGTAAAACAGTGGGAATTCCAAATCGAGCCCTACTCGAGCTTTGAAGTGCGCAACGGTGGCATCGGCACGCTATACGTGCTCGACTCTTCGCTGAGCACAGCACAGACAGTCAGCGAGGGCGGTGTCACAGCGCGTTTCACCGGCACCTCCGTTGCCCAATCCGAAAACACCTTCTCCATCCCTGTTGGCCGACGGCGCAGTGCCAAGAACGGCCTAGGAATCGCCCGCTCCGATACTCCCTACGCCAACGGCGACTACTCCTACATCGACACCTGGGGCAAGCTCGCCGAAGCCTTCGTTTACGAGGAAATCCAATTCTCAGCCGCCAATGGCCCCGAGCACGAGGTCGTCTACATCAACGAGATCGTCCCCAACGCCACAGCGCCCCTCTACGACAACTTGGCGCTGCTCGGGGTCAACATCATGTCCTCGGTCGAGTGGCAGCAGTTCAACCAGTTCTCCTGCTACGTCACCGCGGGCAAGACCTGCCGCCGCCTGCTCAACGGTCTCAGCACCGGCTCGACGCACCTGTTCCCGGACGTCCTGCTCGACCTGCTGACGAACACCACCTACGGCGCCGGAAATCTGATCACCGACCAGATGATCGACTTCACCTCCTTCCAGGAGGCCGCTCAATGGTGCCAGGACAGTAGGTATTTCTACGACGGCGTGATCGCGGACCGCGTCAACCTTCGCCAGTGGGCCGCGGACATCGCCGCTACCCATCTGCTGATCTTTGGCGAGCGCGACGGCAAGTTCTTCCTGCGCCGGGCATTGCCCACCACCGCAGTCACGATCCGTGGCCTATTCACCGCAGGCAATATCACCGAGGGCTCCTTCCAGCTCCAATACTTGGACCCCGAAGACCGCGACCCCATTCAGGTCTCCGTCCGTTACCGCGAAGAGCGTGCCTCCACGGACCTGACCAACCCCGGCCTCTTCCCCGTCGTCCGCGAGGTGATCGTCCGTGAAGCCTCTACCCCCGAGGGCGCCACGATGCAGTCCCTCGACATGAGCGACTACTGCACCAACCCGGCGCACGCCATCGACGCAGCGAAGTACATCATCCGGATGCGCCGGATCCCCACCCACTCGATCCGCTTCACCACAACCCACGAGGGCGTCCTCGCTCAGATGGCCCCCAGCGACTACATCCGTGTCGCCATGGACACCACCGAGTACGACCAGTTCAACAATGGGGTTGTCACTGCCTCCGGCGCCCTTGTTTCAACCAAGTCCCTGAACAATGGCACCTACGACGTGATCGCCTGGAACGGTGAGGCCGCCACCGCTCCTTACGACACGACCCTTACTGTCAGCGCAAACGGCGCGCAGGCCACACCAGCCGGCATCGTCTTCACCGTCAAGATCCCGAGCACGCAAGTCCGCACCTACCAGATCGAGCGCATCACGCCCAACGACGATGGCACCTTTACGATTGAGGCGGTACACATGCCCACCAACGGATCGGGCGTGCTGAACCTCGCCGAGAGCATCGAGCTCGGTGGTACAGCGTCCTCCGCCAACTGGACGATTCAAGGCTGATGGCTGTCACGTTCCCCAGCATCGAACCGACGAGCCGCAGCTTCGTCGCCCCAAAGTGGCCCACCACGGGGATCACCAGCCAATCAGGTGTCACCACCCGACGCCTGTGGGGCAGCCACCCCTCACAAGCTCAGCTCACACTCGGCTTTTCGAACATCAGTGATGACAACGCCGCTTTAATACTTGCAGCGTATAACAACGCCAAAGGTGCGACTACCGACCTTACACTTCCAGCAATTATTTTCCAGGGAGCGTCCAGCAACTTAACCGGCTGGCTAAACACCACACTAAACGGCGGCGGAATCAAATGGTTCTTCTCCGAAGACCCACCAAGCATCGACAGCGTGGCTCCGGGGCGCTCATCTGTGAATCTGCGTCTGGTCGCGGAACTTAGACTGAACTGAAATTCGAGACGGGTAGCCATGGCCGTAAAGACAGCTGCCACCGCTGAACTGCAGTTTGGCGGAGCTGTTATTGGCAAAGTGCGGGATATCAAACTCGATATCAATCGTGATGCATTAGAGACGACAGGGATCGGACAGACAGACCGTACATATGTCTACGGCGTTCGCAGCACCAGTGGTAGCGGGACACTGCTCTACGACTCCACCGACACGGCGACCCGCAATGTGATGAACACGCTACTCAGCGACTCACAATCACTGTCACGGGTGAAGCTCGTGCTGGACACCGCCACGACCCTGGGCACCATCGAGGGCGATGTCGTAGTAACCCAAGCCGGCGTCAGCGTCAGCGTCGGAGATGTCGTCAGCGTCCCGATCAGTTTCAACGTCAGCGGAAAGCCTAGCGGTAGCTTCTGATGGCAGTCCTCGGTGTTGGTGGTGTTCTCGACATCAGCCGGGCGATCCCCGAGCCCGTTGCGCTGTCATCCGCCCGTATCAACACCGGCGGCGCCACGACAACGATTTCGCTGACAGACCCCGGCTACTGGGCGGGCGACCGGATCATCATCGCGTCATCGCTTGGTGTACCGTTCGATGTCAACGGCGATGGCTACGCCGACTGCCCAGACGGGCACGGCATCTACCGCGGTGGCACCTGGGACACAGGTGTAAGCCGAGCCTTCTACGGCGGAAGTAATACAGACACGAGTCCGTTTTATCGCCAGTACACAGAGACCCTGAATCTGGTCACACAGTCCGGCAATCAGCTTGTCACCCAGGCCGGTGATGCACTGATCGGTCTGTCAAGCGCAGAAGACTCTGAAGATTTCTACAACAACACCGCCAACACCGGCCTCTCCACACAAGCCGACGGCTACATGAGCCGCGACGAGTTGGACCGCATCCGCCTGTGGACTACAGAAGCAGCGGCGCATTCTGCCTCCGGCACAGAGAAGGCGGTCTCAAAAGTGAAGTGCGGCAACTTCGTCGTCACATACTACGATGACGCCGTGCAGTACGTCACAGCGATCAACACTGCAGCAACAACACTCAACACACTCACACTACTGCAATCAGAGCAGCTACTAGCAAGTGTGGTCACGCTACCTGCTGGATTCGCAGCCTCCTGTGACGACGCCAACCGCAACTGGAAGATGCAGTGCGATCTCGAGGAGTGGGCCCTATCGATTGACGCCACGAACCTCGATACCACGGCGATCGGCGAAACCTTCGGCGAGCACGTCAAGTCCCTAGTACGCGGAGCTGGCACACTCCAGTTCCATGTAGACCACAGAGTGGTAGCTGGACAAGAAGACAGCCTGAGCCTTTTACGCCTAGTTATGATGATCAACAACAGGTGCAACACCAAAGCCCGGTTCTATCTGTACAAAGACAGACCAAGCAGAGGCAGTCAGCTAAGCGGTTCAGCTTACTACGAATGCCAGATACTAATGACCAACTCAAAAATAAACACAAGGGCATCAGATATTACCGTTGGCACTACTGACTTCGTCGCCACTTCTGAGATCAAGATTAGTCTGCCTGGCTAGACTCAAGGCACTTAGGAACCAAGAGAGCGCGTGGCCAGTCTTGGATTTGCCGGTGACAATGGCTCGCTGAGCGACATCAACGCAACTCAGGGTGAATTCCGCGAGCAGATTGCAGCGCTGAACGACCTGATGCGTCAGATCGCCGGCAACGCGGCCGTATCCACTGGCGATTCCGCGCAGGCTGATCCGCTCAATGCGCCGTTCACGCTGTACGTCAACCCCTACACCGGAAGCGACGAGTTCGTCGGCGGTGCCTACAACTCCTTCGAGAGCGGTGCCACTCAGCAGCAAATCATCGATTCCAAGCTGAAGCGCCTCGAAAAGCAGCGCCTGACGTGCGGCTTCACCCCGCAGCGCCCGTTCCGCACGATCAACCGCGCCGTCATCGAGGCCGCGATCATCACCAGCAAGGACTGGTACACGATCACCGATCCTGCCGCACACGTCGACTGCGTGAGCATCGTGCTGGCCCCCGGTGTCCACACCCTTTACAACGACCCCGGTAGCGGCAGCACAAGTCTCACGAGCTGGGGCCTTTCCAAAAACCCAACCACTGCCGAACTGATCCAGTTCAACCCCTCCAGCGGTGGTGGCGTGCTGCTGCCTCGCGGTTGCTCACTGTGCGGGGCCGACCTGCGCAAGGTCACCATCCGCCCCAACTGGGTGCCGGCCAACGAGGACGAAGCCGCGAACTACAGCAACCGCTGCGGGATGCTGAAGATCACCGGCACCGGCTACTTCTTCGGCTTCACCATCATGGACAAGGTGGGCGAAGAACGCAGTCACCACCTGCTCGATGGCTTCCATTTCGCTAGCAAGACCGAGCTCGATGCGTTCTACGCCAAAACCCTGAGCGCGGTTGGGGATGGTGCTGATCTCGCTTCAGCGCTGACCGTCACTCGCGGCACCGAGTATCAGATCGTCGGCCCGATCGACCAAACCCAATCGCCTGTGCCGGCCTGGGACACCACCAGCAGCGCATCACCCTACATTTTCAACTGCTCAGTTCGCTCGAACTACGGCATCGGTGGCGCCTTCATGGATGGCGCAAAAGTCAGCGGCCTGCGCAGTATGGTCTGCGCCAACTTCACGGGCGTGAGCCTGCAAAAGGACATGAGCTGCTGGCAGCGCTACAGCGCAGGCAGCTGGACCACAACTACCTACGAGCAATACATATCTACAGCACCAAATGATATTCGCATGCATCCCGCTCGCCTGAGCAGGCATATCAGTGCGGTCAATGACGCATTTATCCAAGAGGTTTCAGTTTTTGCCATCGGACAAGGTATCCATCATTTTACTGACAATGGTGGTGAAATTACAGTTACAAATAGCAATAGCAGCTTCGGTGGTTGCGCTGCACTTAGCCGGGGCTACAAAGCCTACGCCTTCCCCCAGGACAAGAACTGGACTGTCAGCAAGATTAAGGCTCCCCTTAATGTAAGCGAAAAGACTGGAAACATTCGCCGTATCTTTTTGGGCGTTATCCAAGCTATAAGTGGCTCTCAAATTACGCTCTCATCGCCTCTGGCTACTGACGAAACCAGCGAAACTGTCCCGGCATTATTGCTGGCAGATGGTTACAGCTTCGTAAGCGGCACCAAAGTCTGGGTGGAAAACCCGACCGGTGAGCACTGGCGTGCGGACCTAACCGCCTCTGCCTGGACCAGTGCAAGCCCCAGCCGTATCAATATCACCTCTCAGCTTACGCAGGCTGGCACCAATGAGCCGGTAGGCATCAATCCTGAAACCCTTGAAAGTTTTGCCATTGGCAAACGAGTTTATATCCGACGCTTGGTAGACACTCGCACACCAAATGAGCGGCGGCTTTCTATCGCACTCAACAACACGGCAAGTGTGCGTATACCTGAGCGCAACTTTATTATGCAGACCGACCCCACTCGCACGGGGGGTGCAATTAGCCGTGAGCTATCCAAAGGCGGCTCTGAGGTTTTGGTGGTTAGCAGTACCGGTGCTGGCGCCGCTTTAAGCCCAAGCGTAGCGAAAGTTGCAGAAGTCACAATTCGCCGTTCTGCGCCCACGATTACTTATGCAAGTGGAACTTATTACCGTGCAGGAACTGTTGTTCGCCACGGTAATAAGCACTATCAGGCACTGAGCGATCAAGTGGCCCAAGGCGCCAATCCCTCGCCGCTTACTTGGGGCGAGACGTTTGTACATATGCCATCGAACTACAACACAGAAGACATACTGCGAAATGAATCTCAGATACTAACGTTCGACACGGATACCGATGCTAATGACAATACTGAGACCTGCGGCATCAACTTCACCACTGTATGGACTTCTGCAGGTACCGTGCGTGATCAATATCGCAGCTCTACGGATTACCTGGGCCTGCACGCTTTCTTGGTCGCCCTCGGATTTACTGCAGACGCAGCACACAACGCGCTGGTGCCGCGTTCTGCCTCGACCCGAGAGCGGAATCCGGCTAGCGCGATCGACTTCCCCGTAGCACCCAGCGGAGGGGCGGCGACGGGACTTGGCAACTGGGCCATCGAGTTCCGCCGTCCTAGCGTCTTGCGCCTTTACGGCCATGCTTGGGAATGGGCCGGCTTCCTGAATTACAGCAAGGCGATTCCGGCAGCACAGAAAGACCTGTCGCCGCAAAACAAATTCACTTATTACTTCACCAACGACATTGGGGGTCGTGTAGTCCCCCAAGGTAGCAACGAGGACGGCTTCAACGTAAGCCCTAAGGGCCTTGAGGATGTCGAGACTGGCGCCACGTTGACCGTGGATGCCATCGGCAGCAGCACTTTGGATGCTTTTCAGCAGACCGATTTTCCTAATGGCCTTACCGCGACAGCAATTACAGTTGACAATCTGACCATTAATACCTCGGTCACATTCCCCGATGTTGCAGCAGCACGAACTACTGCACTGGGTCCAGTCCGTTTGGCCGATGCAGCAAAACTGCGGTCAGCCGACCTCATTACTGGCGCAAGCGACACTCAGCGCAACAATGCCATTAATGCTGAGCCTGACGTTGTAACAATCAAGGGCCTGAACTATTGGGCACGCAGTGCAGGCGTGCTAACCAAGCGCTCAGGAGTTGCCACGCTATATGTAGTGCCTGATAACGCCGTCAATGGTGGTACGTATAACTTCGACGGCACCTCGGTTGCACTGACAAAGAATCCCAACCGCACCGGCGCTGACTTGTTCGACCTCGCTCCGCTGACTCGGGATACTGCTGTTACGTTTGCTCGCGCAGTTGAATATGCTAATTCTATTTACAGTGAGCTTGAAGTAGTTAACTATATCTTGGCTAATGGCCCTTATTGGACAAACGTTTCATTTAATCATATCGCAAATGTTATAGGAGCTACCAACAAGTTCCCGGCAAGCAATGTAGTCGCTAATTTTACCCAGTCAAACACCAAACCAACAACTGATGTCAAAGCTATTCATGACGCTAATAGCCCCTTCCAGGCACCATGTTTCGCCACTCCAATAGCCGAAAGTATTTCAGTGAATGGATCTAGATTTTACATGATGGCAATACCAACTTCTCTTACATTTAACTTTAGTGGTAGCGTAACGGGTATTTGCTGGCTATCCGCAACGCAGACACTTAATGATACCACTAATTATCCAAATGCAATTTATAGCGCAAACTTGAGACCTTATAGAGTACCAACAATCTCGGTTCAGAATTTTGTTGATTCGTTTATCAACGGGGTCGTAAGCCCTGGCTACCTTTTTGATAAGTTCTTTGGTACAAGCAACATTTATGCATCAGGAGATACGCTAACCGTAAGAGATTGCATTTTTGGCGCAAAAGCATCAGGTCGCGGAGCTATTGGCTATGGCACCCCTGGTCCTACTATTCTTGTACGAAAAGATTGCAGTGTCGTTGCTCAAGGAATTTATTTCTTAGGTAACACACAAATTACAGCACTCCCTCTTGCCGTAGCCAAAGGCATAGTGCTCACTCCATCTGAGATATTTGGTTGTAAAAACACCCAAGAATTTGTCGGTGGTCGTATAGAAGGAGGGAATGGTGTTCGCCTTTCTTTGCGCTTTAACTTTAGATATTCGGCCAATTTTATCGGCGATTCTGCAGATCGAAATTTTGACGTGAACTGCTTGCATATCCTTGATGACAACGGTAACTACGGGCTACTTGCTAATAGAGCCGCTACAAACGGAACGCGGGGTGCGTCCATGGAATTTATTATCGGCGAGATGAGTACGGGCAGTTATGTTTACACTGGAGGCTATGAAAGCTATCAAAATAGTGGGTTTACCAATACCAATAAGCACCATGGTTGGGCCGGGGCCTTCGGTAACAATGGTTCGAGCGCGGAAGGACCTACAGGCATCTCAACCACTCTCGGGCCTATCAACTTCTATCGCTTTGACAGTTACAACAATGCTGTGTGGCAAACTGCTTCGGCCGCCGGTGCCACTACGTCTTTGCCGCTTACGTCAAACGTGACATTAACGCCAGCGCCAGGTACCGCCCAAGTGTCTTACGACTTTTCGTACAATAATCCGTTAAACATTAAAACAAAAGCATTCTATAAAGGTATTGACGTTAATACAGCGCAACTTGTAGGAGGATCGCTTCAGTCCGATCGCTTTTTCGGCTAATCCCGCCGAGGGTAGTGTTACACAAGGGGGCGGGAGTCCTTGGGCTGGCTTACCTCCGGCCTCGCTAACATAGGCTTAGCACTTGCCCCTTGATTGCTGTGGCTAATACAAAGATTACCGAGCTGACACAGCTTACCAACCCTGTTAGCACTGATGTGCTCCCCATTGTCGATGTAGGGGCGGACGTCACCAAGAAGATCAGCATCGCAGATCTGCTAAAGAATGCGAGTACCGGCACCGCTGATGCTCCCGGTATCGCATTCGATGGGCGCAGCCGCAACGGCATTTACTCCCCCGGCGCAGACCAAGTAGCTATCTCGACTAATGGGACGCAGCGGATAACCGTTCAATCTGACGGAAACGTACTTATTGGCGCAACTGGATCAGCAACTAGGCTTTTAACCGTTAATCAAACAGGAATAACTGGCGGGGAATATGGCATCAGTGTATCACAAACAAGCGCAACCAGTAATGCACTTGAACTAACTATTGACTCGGCGAATGCACTCTCAAAGCTTTTTCAAAAAAGCACTATCCCGCTTGTTTTTGGAACTAATGATACCGAGCGGATGCGCTTGGACTCCAGTGGCCGCTTAGGTCTGGGGACTAGTAGCCCTGGCTCAAAACTAGAAATTAGAAATGACGTTGCAGCCACAACCAGTTTAGATACGACATTTATAAAACTACTCAATGGTTTGGACGGCGGATCTGGTATTGAGTTCGCCAATGCTGTTGCTGGTAAAGCAAAAATCTCATTTGGCGTAGAGTCTGTTGGTACTGGGACAGATGACACTTATATAGGATTTAGTACATGCTTTAACGCAGGCGCTTTGACAGAGCGTGTCCGCGTTAACTCCTCAGGCAACGTAGGGATTGGCACTACGAGTCCTAGCACTTTGCTTCATCTCGATACTTTGAATGAAGCAACTGCTATTACGGTTGCCGCCACTAGTTCTACAGGCGGCCAGTTGCGTCTTGGAATAGGAGCTAAAAGTAGCGGTTTTCAATCTATCGTCGCTACAGGCAATGGCCTTGATATTGGTACAACACTTGGGTCCCCAATCACATTCTTTACAAACGGCACAGCAAACGAACGCGCCCGCATCGACAGCTCCGGCAGGTTGTTAGTTGGCACGTCCTCGGACTCTGGTGGCGCACTCCTACAGGTAAACGGAGATCGAGTTAGAGTTGCCACGGCAAAAACACCTGCATCGGCATCTGATACTGGTACAACCGGAGAGATTTGCTGGGATGCCAATTACGTCTATGTCTGCACTGCCACGAACACATGGAAGCGAACGGCTATTGCTACTTGGTAAGTCCAGTAGCCCTACTCACTGCGAGGGCTGGCGAACTTGTAACCAGCCCTTATAGGTTGAACTATCTGGAATTTCCGGATAGTTGAGTTTGACCCGTGTAGTAGTGTGGTGGGGCAGCGAGTTTGCACCTCCTGCCCCTGGCCACGATCCCCTAGAGACCATGACCAAACCAGATTACGACAACGATCTCGTCTTCCGTTCAGGCGGCGAAGAGTACGCCCGCGTTGACGGGAACAAAAAATGGAAGACTCGGACTCCTGCCACGAAGCTTGAGATCCGCGCCCAAGACAACGATGAAGACGTGACCGAGCTGGTTAAGCACGCTGCTGAACTGGTCGAAGGCGTCACCATCACCACCAAAGAGGGTGGCAGCATCAAGACGACCGGCGATGCCGCCGAGCTTGAAGCCCATGACTAACACAAACTCCCGCGACTTAATCCAGCGACTGGCTAATGCGCTGCACAATGCCGCCGATGATGTTGAAGGCTGGGGAAATTACGCCTCTAGCTACTTCCAAGAGAAGCACGATCTTTCTGGCAATGTTGCCAGGATCCACGCTCAAGCCGAGGAAGCCCGCGCTTATTTAGCCAGCGAATCACATGGGTCGGCATATCCTACAGACACAGAGCTGCTGGAATTGATGCCCGAGGCGATGCGGGATGAGTTCTCCTACGCGGCCAAGGTCTGCTCTGACGCAACTGGAGGTCAGGTTAAGCCAGGCATTTTCCGCGTGGCGTTGAACACTGCTGCGCTGGAATACGCCCAAGCCATTCTTGCCCGCTGGGGCAAGTAGTCACCTTCTCTAGGCGGGCAACCGGCCTGTTCAACAGGTTGCATTACTCTTAGCCTTAAGGCACCGCCACACCAGCTATGGCTGACACCTACACCTGGACCGTAAACCAGCTCGAACGACTGGCGCAAACCGGAGAGATTCAGACGGTTCACTATTCGGTGGCCGCTCGCAGTGAGGATCAGGTGTACGCCAGCTCGGCCTACGGCAGCCTGGGCCTCGATCCTGCCGACCCGGATAACATGATTCCCTTCGCCGATGTCACTGAGGCAGAGGTGGTGAGCTGGGTGCAGGCCAAGTTCGGCGACGAGAAGGTGGAAGAGATCCACCAGGCCCTCTCGCAGCAGATCGAAGATCAGCGTGCGCCAAAAGTCGCCCAAGGGTTGCCCTGGGCCGCCGCTGCCTAATCGACCCCTTCTAGGCAAACGGCCGGTTCCCTCGCGGTCCCGGCCGCACCCCGGCGTTAATGTCGCGTAACGACCCAACACGCCTTGGCCACAAAAAGTAAGACCGGTGTATCAGCCGCCCGTCTCACCTTTAAGCAAGGAAGGCCAAAAACGACAAGCCAGGGCCAAGGCCAGAATTCCCGCCCGAACCGCCGAGGACGTAAAAAACTACGCGGACAAGGCCACTAATCAGCCTCGCTACGCTGGTTTGTACGCTCCGCTCTGTCGTGATTGAAGTAGCCGCAGCCGTCGTCGGCGCCGCCATCACTGTCGGAGCGATGGGCGTCGGTGGCGCTAACCGCAGCGCACGCGACGGACGCGAAGCCGTCATCAAGCTCACCGCCGCCGTCGAGAACCTCGCCCTCCGCCTCGAGGAACTCCACGTCGACATCAAGGCCGACCGCAAAGAGACCTACCAACGCATCAACGGCCTCGAGCAGCGCGTCGCCAAGCTCGAGGCCACCTCGACATGAACCATCCCACCGTTGTGACGCTGGTTCTGCGCCTCTTAGTTGGGTGCTACGGCTACATGATGGTGATGGCAAGCGCCAACGTCGCCAGCTGCGAAATACGGCGACCCGGCCAATGCGGCAACCAATGGACCCAGGCATTCACCGTGGCCGGTGGTGCTGCCTCAACGATGTGGGCCTTCATCACCGACAGCCCCTCGCAGAGCACTCCCCGAGGACGCCGCAATGGTCCACCTACCTCCTGATCTCATGTCTCTCCGCACAATCATCGACGGCCTCATCGCGTTCCTCGTGATGGGCATCACCGAAGCCATCATTAAACCCCTCGCCACCGCTGCCATCGACCGCCCCCTGCGCCGCGCCCTGCCACACGTCTATGAGCGCCTCGACAACGAGATGCCAACGCTGCTACGCACAGCCGATCCCGAAATCATGACTGCCGAGATCGCCTCGACCATCGCCCAGGCCACCGGCAACCCAGCAACAGCTCGCCAGATCGAGCAAGTCGTATCCCTGTATTCCCCGATCAAAGCCGTGCTACGCAACGTCAACCGATGATCAACGCCTCACGTCATCCGTAAAATTGGGGATCGCCTAGGAGCCATGACACAGAAGATCGTCAACGGAGATCGCTACACCGAGGTTTACGTCAAAGCAGATCCCGCCTCACCCTTATACGTTGAACCCCTCGGGGTCACCGGGACCGCGTACCAACTCGCGGCAACTGCTACTAGCACCAATACGCAGCTCACTTCAAGTTGCACACGACTCACCATGCGAGCAGTTGGTGCAGATATTAGATACCAAATAGGAAGCACAGCCCAGACTGCAACCGTAGCAAGTCACTTCATTGCAAACGGAGAGCGCCTCGACATCGGGCTTCCTTCCACCCCTCACATTGCGATACTCCGCAACGCAAGCACGAACGGAACTCTAGAAGTCACGGAGCTACAGTAATGCGGCTTAGAGCGACTAAGC
>Ga0099848_1000829_pt1 | contig 14382 bp, 8 predicted proteins | sample CB_VirMetaG_3_FD_78179 | JGI IMG/M metagenome (GOLD analysis project Ga0099848, IMG submission 78179) | Freshwater to marine saline gradient viral communities from Chesapeake Bay - CB_1508_1S Viral MetaG | ecosystem: Environmental > Aquatic > Marine > Coastal | place: USA: Chesapeake Bay... | reverse complement strand
GAGGCGTCGGAACCCGGCCAGTAGTTCGACCAGACGGTACGCTTCTGCGAGGTGGACAGGTACTGGCAGCCGACAAAAATGCCTGCAACCTGCACAGAGTTCGACGAAGCCTGTGCGATGTAACCGGTATTCAGCGGAACGACGGGGTCGCCGCTGAACACAGCGGTCGTGTCGTCCTTGTCAATGACCATCGACACCTGCTCGAAAGTGGGAGCAGAGCCGGTGCCACTGGCTTGGCTAAAACCGAAGGGCGTATTGCTATTCGCCATTACGGTATCTCCTATTGAAGGATTGCCTCGATCATCGCGCACCGGGGCGACTAGCGGCTATTTTCAAGATTAACTCTCCACACCGGGGGAGAGCGGGGCATAGACCTTGTTAACAAGATATTGGTTAATAACGCAAAAGTAAAGGGCCGCGTATTTGCGGCCCTTTTTGTTGTAATTCCAAAGACTTACAGGTCTTCTGGAATTGGCATGTCAAAGCTCTTTTTGATTTTTGGAGCAACACGCGGATCATCTCGCGACAGCGTGCCCTCCGGCGTCCCTGCGAGCTGGGCCTCTTTGACCCGCACCTGCTGGCGTGCTCGGCGCAATTCAATGGACCTGATCTCTTCGGAAATCTCCGTTGGACGCTCCATCAGCACCATGCCCTTGCGCTCGATAGTGTTGCCGGCCCAGCCCTTCGGCATCATCGCCATGTGATCCCTGTCGCGGTCGAGCGGCACTGCCTCCCAGCCTTCGCGGGCGAGCTGCGTGATGTAGGCAGGATCCTCTTCGTTCCACACCTTGTGGCGCTTCCACTCGTAGGTCCAACCATCCGGCACCAGACTGGCGGGGACATAAAACTCGTCCGTCCCCTCATCCAGATCACCCAGATGCTGCTTTAGTTCTGCGGCACGGGCCGCTGCGCGGGCGCGGGGGTCCATGTCCTTTGCCGCCGGACGAGCCGGTTCTTCACGCTCTACTACGGGTGCTGATGCCGCCCGCTGCTCTTCGATTGCTTTCTGATACTTACTAACCATAACCCTCTCCTCAGTTCAGGCGACCTTCTTTGCGAAGCAACATTTTGTTCTTCGCGTACTCTTGTTCTGTCATGCCGAGATCTCTGGCCGTCTCGGCCTCCTCCCGGCTCAGACGCACGACATTGGGCCGAGACCCGCCGCCGCTGCCAGACCGGCTGACAGGCGCTGCAGGGGGCGCAGAACGCCTCTGCGTGGGCTTTGCCGCTGCCGACATTGGCTCGTCATCGTCTTCTTGGACAGTAACGCGCTTGCCAATACCCATTGTGTCTTCGATCTTGTGGAAATAGTCGTCCGTGTCGGGCGAATAGCCGTCGGCGACCGCCAGATTGTGTGCGGCGACCATTTTCTGAAAGAGACGTGGATCTGTTGCGCACTGCGGGTTCTTACGCACCCATTCGGCGCTTCGCGGCGACAACTGCGACGCGAGACTTTCGACCGGATCCATGGGCGGCGGCTCATACTGCTGCCGGGGAGCGTTTTCCATGGCCTGCCGTCCGCGTTCCAGCTCCATAAGCCGGTTTGCATTGACAGACATGCCCTCCTGTATCTCGGCGGCCTTCTCGTAGTCGCCGACGGCCATCGCTTCGCTGTAGCCGTGTCGCAGGATTTCGCTGTTTCGCTTTACAGTCTCAATCGCATTGACAACCAAGTGGTAGTTGGTGTCCTGCGTTTCGTTTGCTGCGTTTACAGCGTACTGCTGGGCAATTCTGGCCTGCTTTTCCGCCTCAAATCGAGCCTGACGCTCGGCCTCAAGGCGGCTTTTAAGCTCCTGAATGCCTTCGTCAGGGGCAATTATGTCGCTTTCGTCGTCATCTTTAACAACTTCAACGTCATCCTTGCTTGATCGTGCTACTTTTTCGTCCTTTTTGTCGGCGACGACCTCCAACGGAGCGTCTTTTTCGTCGTCCAACGGCACGTCGACGTGTTCATCTCTATCAGCCATCTATTTTCTCCCTCACCAAACCTGATCTGGGTGCGCAATGCGCCCGCGGAACGAAATATCGTCCAAAATTCGGCACAAAACCCCATTAATGGTGATGTTCCAGCCGTCAGACGGACGGAAAAACAGCCAATCGCCGACGTTTATCTCTTTCCCGTCGAACCATTTGCCGTCACTCTCTTCAAAGGCGCTGTGCCCCTTGGCCAAAACAAGGCCGACCTTCGACTGAAAGCGGTCTTCCTTGGTATCAAGCAGGATGCCGCCGCGTGTTTTCTCCGGGCGGATGTAGACTCCAACCAAAACCTGCGTGTTGAACATCTCGATTTTGCTTATGTCGCCAATTTCCCTGCGCAAGGCGTCAGCGGGATCGGCTTCATGAAGCATTGCTATCTTCGACATACTCTTCCTCTCTTATCCGGTACGCTCTTTCTGCTCACACACGCGGTTCGCCTCGTCGCACAACTCCAGAGCGAGCCTGAGACCGGCTACAACCCCAACTTGGTTACGGTATGCAGCGAAATCAACAGTACCGTTGCCAAGCGCAAGGTTCTCCTTGCGGGCTTCAACGGCCTCTTGGATGAGCTTTTTAAGCTCGTGCTCAAAGAAGGACTGGTATGTAAGCAAAGAGAGCCCCCTCTTTACGCCCCCTCGGTAGAGTGAGACGGCCAGCGCGAGAGGGTGAACGCTGACCGTCTCTTGTCTGCCAGAGAGCCATGTCCTCGCTCTCCGGACAAACGCCTTACCGCTTTGCCTTCTGCAGTGCGGTCTTCTGTAGACGTCCTTCACCCGAACCAGCGCCCGCGGTCAAATCAGCGGCGGACTTAACCACAGTCCGACCGCCGCGCTTGCGGCCCATCGCGCCCATCAGGCCCGGCGGGAGGCCGGCTCCCGGAGGCGGAGGCGGCGGAGCACCAGCGCCCGGAGGCATGCCCATGCCCGGCGGAAGCCCTGCGCCAGCGCCCGGAGGAGGCATGACTGGCGACGGCTGACCGCCCGGCTGGCCCGGAGGCGGCTGCATGTCCGCGCCCTTCGGCGGCGCAGTGTTGATGATGACGTTGACGTTGGTCTTACCCTTCTTGGTGCGACCGCCAGACTTCCTCATCATTGCGCCGGGGTTCTGCATGCCGCGGAGCGGGCCGGCAGGGTTCTGCAGGGCACGCATGATCGCTGCAACGTCCTGCTGTCCGCCCATGCTCGGCGTGGCCGGCATTGCGCCACCCATGCCAAGGCCACCACCGTAGAACTTGCCGGGGCGCTCTGCCTTGCCGCCCTTCTTCAGGCCCTTCATGCTCTCCTGCTCGTCGTGCTTCTTGTCCATGTCGGATGCTTCCCAATCCTTCATCGACATCTTGTGCTTTTTGGCGAGCTTCTTGTCCTGCGCCTCGTCCTTCTTGGAGCCTTCAAACTTCTCGGCCTTGCCGCCCTTCTTGTACGAGGTTGGGTCGCCCTGAGCGCCAGCGCCAAACTTGAGCATCGTGGGGCTGACGATGTTGAAGCGTGGGTCGCCCATCTGGCCACCCATCTGCTTCTTATTACGTCCACCCTTCTTCATGCCGGTCTGGGCGCTCTCCAGCTCCTGCCGATACTCGCGAGACGTCGTCTCGTTCAGCACGTCAGGGCCGACAGTGGTCGACTGCGACGGCGTAACGCTCTCGCTGCGAGTCACCTTTGCCTTCGGGGCGGCGGCAGCCGCGGCAGCGGCGTCCATGGCGGCGCGGTCTTTGGCGCTGTACTTGATGCCAGCGCCTTGCGGGTCGCGCTCAGACTTCGGGCCGAGGCCGACCTTCTCCTTCACGCGCTCCATGGCACTGGATCCGCCGACCTGCTTCGCCGTGCGGCCACCCTTCTTCATGCCGCCAACGTGCTTGATGCCTTCGCGGCTCTCGTTGGCTTCCTTTTTGTTACTGTTGGCAGTAGCGACGGCGAAGTCCTTGGCCTCCTTCTTTTCCTCGTTGACGAGGCGGCCACCAGCCTTACGAGCCTTGCGGCCAGCGTGCTTGACGCCTTCCGCGCCCTTAGCCTTCAGGCCGGACTTCTTGACAGCCGGATCCTTCGACAGGGGCCGCATGCCGGTCTTCACGCCAGCGTTCAGCGGGCTGGCTGGCGACCAGTTCTGGCTGCCGGGGTTTTCGTCGCCGCCACCGGCCATGCGCCGGGCTTTGGACTTGAGGGCCTCTCGGGCCTTTTTTGCAATATCATACATAGCGTGTTTCTCCTCGGAGTGTTGCCGGGCGTCCCCGGTCGCTGCCTAATCCTTGCTTGGCTCCGGCAGCGGAGAACCAATTTCTGAAGTATATTCCTCTACCGGTCCGCCGTGGGCGAACTGTTGGTTAGGGAAGCGTTCAATCAGCGTGTCGTACAACTGACGTTCAACCGCGCCGTCCCCAATATCCTGCTTTGGCGAATAAAACTCGATGTTTTTAACCCCCTGCCGATTAAGTATGTCAGCAGCATTTCTCGCGTTTCTCCCCTCAGGGATCAGAGCACCTGAAAAATCTGATAGAGGTACAACCCGCTGCGGTTTTCCCTCGAAATACGGGGCGGGCATATCGCGCAACCCCTTCAGGTAGTTTGCAACGTCCGATGCAAAATCTTTATCAATCGTGTAATTACGTCCAAGCTCGCCCATAATAGAACGTGGATCCAATCCTCCGTAACGTCGTGCGATACTAGCGACAGTCTCTAAATCCTTACCCGGATCCGACTCCTTCCACAAAGAAGCCCCCCGCATGCGACGATAGATGTCCATGTAATTCGATCTGTACTTGGCTTCTTTATATGCGTCACTATTAAGGCGCGAACGGGCCGCCGCAAGCTCATTAACATTCCTGAACTCCGGCGTGATCTGAGAGCGTATGCTTCCCTCCGAACCGCCGAAGTTTTCGCCGCCCCTTATACCAGAGGATTTCATTTGGCGAAGAACGCTTTGTATCGTTGCTTTGCGAGTGGAAGGCTCCCCGTACTTGTTATAAATCTCAAAATAGGGTTTATCGTTTTTGAAAAAGATTTCTGGCATACGAGGCGTGTAGGCATCCGATGCAAAGATCGGGTTACGAGCGCCGGGTATAGCTAACTTTTCTGGATCACCAACCAAAGTTATACTGCCAAAATCCATAAGAGGCTCGCTCGGCTTGATAACAGCGGTGCTGGGAGCCGGCATGCCACCGAGCTTTTCATATAGCTCCAGAGAACTTGGTCGCGTCTTGTGTACGACCATCATACGCTCTTTTCGAGGAAGGTCTTTTGCGCCTTCCATCAGCTCGCGTATCGCACGCAACGCCTTCGATACGACAGCGCTCCCGCCCGAATAACCGTCGCGCTCCTCTACCGGTCCGCCGTGGGCGTAACCCCACGGTTTTGGGTTCTTTTCATAATGTTTCATGATGTTGTCCAACCATTCCTGATTGGCTCGTTGCATTGGAACTTGCGTCATTACGGATTGCTGGATCATTACTGGCGACGTCTTCATCATTAGACCGGACCGCGTGTCTAAGTAGGTCGGCGTAACTGTCTTGAACCAATCGGGGAACATGACTTGCAAAGGAACCTGATATTTTGTTCCGCCAAGATAATCTGCAGAACTCTTTGTCGGGCCTAACATTCCTGTAGGATATGTGTCGTGCGCCGCCACATTAGTTGCACCCTTTGGATCCAATCGGGAAACGGCGAAACCAGTAGAGCCTTGGTCCGCACTAACAAGCCGTGGATCCATCATAGCAAAACGGGCAGCACCTAAATTTGGCAGACCGCCAGCTTGTCGCCCAGACTTATCAAATGCTTGTAGAATTGAAGATGTTCTCTTTCCAACTTCGTTCTTTGCTAACCATCGCTCCGCATCTACTGGGCTCAAAACACCGGGCCAGTCCGGATGACTTTTTCTAATAAGAGCATCTAATTCTTCCGCCGCTTTTGGATCAATTTTATTGCGCGTTGCTTCAATCTGCCGCAACATGGCTTTAGCCATCATTTGCGTACTGTCGATTGCAGGGTTACCCATTAAAACCATAGCAGCATATAAAGGATTGTCGGGGTCGGCCTTCAAATTCTCCAAATTTTTACGAATGCGTGTTTGCATAGTCTTTACGGCAGACGGTCGCGATGCCCACACTTCTGGTCCTTCAAGAGACCTTTGAAACTCTCCCCCGCCTCGTAGGTCAACCGGCGTGCTCAGTTTAACGCCATTGATCGCATCAACAATACGCCCCGCTGCTGATCTATCCCCCAAGATACCAGCAAGCAGTGCGCCTTCTTTGTACGCCTGCTCGGGATCAAATTCTTTCCACGGTTGCAGGTCGCCTTTTTTCGTCGAACTATATTCGTAATTTTTCAGGGCCTGCCCAAAATCAGCATCCCCCGACGGCGTCCAATCAGAAAGTTTTGCAGTGGCTGCCGCCGGATCTTTCTTAATCAGATCGCTACCTTTGAAAAGTTGTTTTGCGGCCTTCACCGCTTTTGTAACCGCTTGTCCCCCCGCGTAGCCCTTACGTTCCTCTACAGGTCCGCCGTGGGCGTACCGGCGTAGAATTTCGACAATGCTCGGGTCGAAGACAACGTAGTTGCTAGAGCCTTCTCCAGCAGGGCGAGAACCGGCGTCCAAATACTTAATGCCGGGAACACCTGATTTAAGTAGAGAGTCACTTGCTAAAGGGTCATTGTGTGTACTAATTCGATCACTGGGCGCTAATTTACCAGAAATTCTTTTGTAGGCTTCGGACCCACGTACTCCCGATTCGTTCCATTTATTACCGACACCCATTTCTCTTAAAACATTTTGAACAGTTTCACTTTGATTACTAAAAGGAACTTCCCATTCAAGGAACTTCGCGGGGTCCGCGTAAATGTTGACTTCGTACATATGGCCTTCGTTAGGCACAGTATTTTTAGCTTTTAGAGCGTACAATTTATCTAAATCTCGTTTAATCACACTTGCTATTTCGGGGGTCGTCTCCAAAAGACCTTTGGCTCGTTCAATAGCGTTATCTATTCCTTTATATGCTGCAACACGCACGTTAAGGTGTTCAAGACTTTTGTATGGATCAAATATATCTCCCGCTTGAGTTACATATGTACCGCTAGACAAATTTTTTCGATAGTCTTTTGCAACCCCTTCGTTCTCAGCAAAATACAGACCATGCCCATACGCCTGCGCCCCCTCTCCTGTTCCGATCTTGGAGATGTCAAACTTATCAAATTTGTAAGGGCTGCCGTGATATGCGCGAATAGCTTTTAATGCTTTTAATATATTTGCCGCTTCAGCATCATCGGGAGACATCACTGCTGCGCCCGTTGCGCCAGCGGCGGCGCCCCTACCTGCAGGTGACGTAAGCACGTTGCCTGCTGCGCGAAGGGCGTTGGCAAGGGGTTTTCTATAAACGGCTGCTCCCGGTGCCACCCCAAGGCCAACTTCCGCCGCAGCGCCAATGTAATCCCCTTTTTTGTAGTTTTTAATGGCGTTTAGAGCCGCTTCAACGGTATCCGACGCTAGGGCCACTGGTGCGGCGGGAGTAAAATATGCTGGTACAGTTTTTACGCCATAAAGTGTGTTCAACAGAGCCTGTTTAGCAGCGGCAACATCATAGGATGCGGAGCCCAGATTATAGTCTCCAAATCCCGTTGACAGCGTTACAGGTCTTTTGGGTTTTTCTGGCGCATGCGTCATTTGCCGTATTGCCTCGGGCTGTTGAGCAATACGGGCCATGGATGCTTCGTAATCAATAATGTCTTGATCTAAATTCTTTTTCGCAGCCTCGTCATATGTCGCATCCGCAGCAAGGGCGTCGTACTCAGGTACGCCGCCGCCGGCCATGCCCACATAACCGCCCGCGGCGTATGCCGGCAGCCCGCCGCGAATTGCCTCGCGCAACTTTGGCGTGATCGGGATTACAGGCATCTCTATGCCCCCGACAGTCTCGCGCCCAATCTTTATAGACGGGTCAAGTTTCTTCAGCATCTTCTGCAACTGGGTCGGAACGATCTTGTCGTAGTAGCCCTTCATTCCCTCGCCGCCAATCTCCAGACCCTTGCCGGACAACGATTGCATCTGGCCCTGCTCGGCGAAAACTTTACCCACGGCCAGACTACCCTTCACATTGGGGTAATCTTCCCTGAACTTGCGCATCGCCGCCTCTGCCGCTTCCTTTGTCGGGTAACGCTCGGAGCGATTGCCGTTTGTCAAATTGTAAAAAATGTAGCCCTCACCCGGCGGCGGGGGCGTCTTGGACATCTTCTCCACAACCTCCTTGCCGACAAATTCCGCCGCCTGATCGGGCGTCATGTTCAACTTGGTTGCGATCACCTCGCCGTGCTTGTATGCGTAAATGTTGAACGTGCCGTCAGCTTGGCGCATGTACTTCAGTTCGTCGAGGTGCTGCGACAGGTCATACCGCCTCGCCTGTTCCGCGCCGGGCGTCCACACCAAGCGCTCGTAGCCGCCGTCTGCCGCCTCCTTCAGCGCCCTCTTCAGGCCCAAATCAGTCCACGCAGCGGTGCTGGTGACGTATGGTGCGGGCGAAACACCCGGTAAAAATCCGCCAACCGGTACAATCTCAGCCGTGTTACGAACCCCTTCTGGCAGCGTTCTTATAAATTCATCTGCTTTCTCTTTGTTTGAAAATACTTCAAACTTATTTTTGTGGTTTTGACGATATGATAATTTCACTGAAGGGTTAGGCCTACTAAATCCAGACTTGCGGCCCTTCTGCGCCCAGTCACTCTGCAATTCCTCAAGGTGCAAAATCTTCTCGCCGTTCGGACCAGTGCGGTCAGAAAGACGCAAGTGCGCGAGGACGTTGGGTTCGTTCCAATGGTTTGACGTGAAGTCTCCACTTTCTCTGTAATAAGACCTTGCGGCCTGCTCTGCCTCCTCCTTGCTCCAATATTCTCTATATTTTCCATCCGGAGCGGTAAAACCAAAGCGTCCATATTTTTCTGTTACTTCAGGCTTTGGACTAGACGGCAATTTCAGCAACACCTCGCGGTAGTTCTCGCCGCCGGGCACGACGTAGTCGCCGTGTTTAGTTGGCGTCGTAATGTTCGACACAAGGCTTTCAACAAAATTCTGGTCCAACGCTTTTTCATTGAACGCCTTTTCGGCTTCAAGTAAGTGCCAGTCCCTAATGTCGTCACTTGCCGATGCAAAATCGCGGGCTCTGTCAATGTCCCCACTATTCTCCGCCGCTCTTGCTGCGTTTTCTTCAATCCACAAAGTACGCGCTGACTGGTATTCCGGACTATCCTCAAGGCGGCCACCCAGAACCGTCTCTTCAATCTGCGGTATCCGCTCACGGAAGTGCTGCGCAACATCCTCCCGTGTCACACTTGGCTTACCAGCAAACGCCTCACGGAAACCTTCCATCTCCGCCGGCTTGACGCCCTGACGCTGTAACATTGCAGCAAACTGTTCCGGCGTGCCCTTGGCTTGCGGAAGCCCAGCAGCCGCCTCTGCGCCTTGGCTGTAGAAGCCGAGGGGGGTTAATTGCCGGGGAGCAGTAGCCACTTCTTTAGCAATCTTTGTGGCCATAGGAATTGCTGCGGCGGCCATACTACCCTTACCAAGAAGAGCCGCGTGGGAAGGGTCAAGAAAACCAGCAGCGAAGCCTGCGACATCCCCGGCACGCTTGTTGCCGGTAGCGTATCCAACGCCTTGTCCGGCGCTTTCTGCCGCGCCAGTCAGCGGCGACAGCCCCATGCCGAGGACACCGAGCGTATAATTGAACGGAGCCATCGCCCGCCCAAGCGGGCCGCTTTTGCCCGACAAATCCCCATAGGCTTGGTTAATCATTCCCTGTCCGCCCTTGAAGGCGTGCGCAACATTTCCCGCGTAATTTGATGCCACGTCTCTGGCAACGCGCATGGCCTTCTCGGAGACCGAAGGCTCCTTGTAAATGTCTTTGAACTGCCCCGGCAGCGCAGGCCCAATGTACGGGTCCGGAGCACGGGGAGTCACCGACGGGGCAACGTAAGCCTCGTCCACAACCGGCTCCTCTGCACGGGCGGCGGCAAAATAATCTGCCTGCGGTTGAATGTTGGCCACAGCCCGCTGACGGGCCTGCTCAGGCGTCATGTCAACGTCGAACATGTCTTCGGCAGGGCCGCCGCCGGCCATGACCTGACGGCCAACCTCCGGCATGTACTCTGTCGGATATTCGTCCTGCAGCAGGACAGGGCCGCCCTCCGCAAAGCCGTCGAGATCCTCGATCATCTCCGGCTCGACGTAGTCGTACTCGTCGTCGTAGACCAGCTCCGGCTCGACGTAATCGTACTCGTCGTCGTAGACCATCCCCGGCTCGACGTAATCATACTCGCCCTCAACCTCTCCGCCACCAGCAAAGCCGGGGTTCACGAAGTCTGCAACCTCGTTCAGCAGGCCGCTGACGATGCCGCCATTGGAGTAACCCTCGTCCGCAGGCTCTGGCGGCGTCTCGGGCTCAACGTAGGGGTTTAGCTCTTGCAGCGCCTGATCGGCGCGGAAGAAGTCTGCCGGGTTGTCCGGGTCGCCCCAGTTAATGACGCCGTTCTGGACAACAGGCTCGCCGTTAGACTGCGTGGCCTCTCCGCTCAGGACGGCGTTGGCGACGGCCTTAGCGGTCGCTGCGGGACTTGTGACGGCTCGGCGCACAGTCCTGTATGCCTCGGCTGGAAGGTTGCGAGCGGCTGCCACTGCGCGAGTAACGGGATCGTCGGCGTCAGGCGTTGTCGCATACAAGTCTTCAGGAGACATCGCTCCAAAGTCGCCAAACTGCGGGGCGGGCCGAAAGGGTTTGGTTGCGGGTGGCATATACCCGCGCAACGTCGTTGCCGCTGGGGCGTCGTATGCGCCCGGCATATCAGCATTGGCATCTGGATCAGGAAGACGCGGATTGTATTGAACAGTCAATGGACGAGCCTCTGCGGCAATCTCTGCCGCTCGGCGCACCGCCTGCTCCTGCGCACGCTGCATCTGGCGAATGCGCATCGCACCCTCGCTTTCAGGAGCGTAAGAGTGGCCATCTCGTAAGGCAATCTCCTCCAGCTCGGCGCGGCGCTCCGCCTGCTCCTGCTCCTGCTGCATCTGCGCACGCTGCATCTGGCGAATGAGCGTCGCACCCTGCTCCTGCGCACGCTGCATATTACGAATGCGCGTCGCACCCTGCTCAAAGCGACCACCGCTTTCAGGAGCGTAAGACTGGCCATATGGGACAAGACGGCGGCGGCTGAAGAGGGTGTAATCGTCCATTCCCTACTGCTCCTGTTCAGGCGGCAGCAGCGGTCCAAAACCCTCCTGCACTTGTGGCACTTCCCCCTCCCCGGTTAGTGGCGCTTCGTTTGCTTCGAGCCGCTGGATCATGCCCGGCTCCAAGACGCTTTCGATCACCGGCATGCCCGCCGGGTTCTTGGCGATGTCTTCCGCCAGTCGGACGGCGGCCAGACGCTCGCGGCTCTCCCGGTCGCGCTTGCGGTTGATGGCGTCGAGCTGCATGTCCTGCTGCTTTATGTCCATCTCCTGCTGACGGAGCTGCATGTCCATCATCTTCAGCGGGTCCATCTCCTGCCCCGGCTGCTGCGCACCGAGCTGGGCGGCCTCGGCCCCCGTCTTCTGCGCCTGCGCCTGAATGTTGGCAATCTCGGCCTGCGTCTTCGCAGCCTCCAACTGCTGCATCATCGGATCCTGCGGCTGGCCCTGACCCTTCTGCGCAGCATTGGCCTGCGCCGTCAGCATCTTGGCGTCGGCTTCCTTCTGCTTGATCTCCAGCATCTTCTGGATTGCCTGCTGCTCCGGCGGCGGCTTGGCGGCCAGTGCGCCCGGCGGCACCATGAACTGCTGCGGGTTGCTCCAGCCCATTGCCTGCAGGGCGGCAGTGTCGATGGCAATCGGATCGTACAGGCTCGGGTTGGCCGCCTGAAGCTGCTTGAGGCCCATGATCTTCATCATGCGCTGCGCGTGGCTGGCCGTGTTCGGATCAGCCTGCGGGACCAGATCGCAGTCGTCCAACGCCTTCAGGAACGTTTGCTCGTCCCATTGATTCGTCATGGCGTCCTGCTTCTGCCAGAAGCTCTCAGGGTTTTCCTTGAACGTCCGGACCAGCAGGGCGAACTCTTCCGCCTGCGCGGCGTGCATGCGCTTGTGGACGCTGTTCAAGACCTTCGTGGCCTGATCAATCATCGCCAGCGTCGTGCCGACCGGAGCGTCTGCACGGCCCTCTCCGACCTGCTGCTCGCTCGTTCCGCCGATGCGCATGCCGGTCTCGGCCATGTTGTTGACCAAGTTCATCAACGCAGCGCCGGGCTCCTTGTAGGGGAGCGGCATGACAGCCTGATTGATCGGCATGCCGCCGGTCTTGATCAGGGCACCGCCGCCGGGCGGCACGCGGAAGATGTTTGTGTTCTGCCGTGCGCCGGTGTCGGCGTACAGGAAGCCGGGGAAGTTGGCGTACATGCCTGCGTCCAGCATCTCGCGCCAAGCAGCAGTAATGGCATTGGTCGTGTTGCCGAGGATCTGCAGCAGCCCGATGTCGTAAAACCCAAGGCCGGGGACAAACGTGTACTTGACGAAGTTCTGCCTCGCCTCCGGCAGTTCGGACTCGTCCATGTCGTAATTGCGCACAATCGACAGGATCTCGCGGGTCGAGACGTCGATGGTGACGCGATACGGAACCTCTAAGCCGCTGATTTTGCCTTTGTATTTGTGCTCAAAGCCGAGGATGTCCAGCTCGCAGTAGCACTCATAGATTTCCCGGTCGCGGTCTTCCGGGCGGAATACGCCCTCAGATATTCCCTCGACCGAGCGTTTTTCCCGCTGCGCGGCGTCGAGCTGCGCCTCCTTCGGTGCCGACAGGTCGGTGTCGCGGTAGACGCCGAGGATTTGCAGGCGGCGGACGGTCGATGAACGCATCATTACGCGATGCGTAATTCTCTTGGCGTTGCGCAGATCGGTCGCAGCGTTATTGACGATCAGGTCTTCAGCATCGACGCTCTCGCTGACCGGGCGGCCACGCAGGGGGCAGAAGTAAACCTTCTTGAAGGCCGTCCCGCCGAAGCCGAGCATCAGCAGCATGCGGTCGGTGTCGGGGTAGTATTCGGTCGCGGTGCTGGTCAGGTAGTGGTTCAGATCGCGTTCCAGCGCATTGGCGAGCTGGTCTTCCTGCAGCGTCGGCGTATTGTCGTCGTTGCGGATTTTGACCGGCCCGTCGGTCGGCAGCAGTTCGCTGCGGGCGTTGGCCTGAAACCGCAGCACGGCCTCCAGCAGCAGCGGATGGCGGACTTGGCTCATGCCTTCGACCGGCGCACCATCGGATGCGCCCTGCAGGTTCGGCACCTCCAGCTTCAGGCCGAGCAGCTTGATGCCGGTCGCCCGGTTCTCGACCCACTCTTTGCGGCTGTCGATGTCATCGTCGATGCCTCGCAGCAGATCGTCGGCAATGCGGCCCAGTTCGGTCTGGGGGATGTCTTCCACCAGATTATCGAACCACTGCTCCTGCCGCCGCTCTTTGCGGTCAATGGGCTGTCCGTCGAGCGAGACAGTAACCGAACCGTCGTCGTGCTCGATGCGGAGGATCTCGCCATCAGAATTGATCTCAGGAACGTCTTCACCGGCCTCGATGATCACGTCAGGCATGTCGGCCATATTCGGCTCGGGTAGCCCCGGCAGGCGAATGGACGGGTTTACGAGGCCCGGTGTCGGCATAATCAGTTCCCTGCGTTCTGCTCGGCCAGCATGGCCCCAATCTCTTTCACAAAGCGTTGTATGCCCTGTTGCGCGGCTATTGTATCATTCTTGGCAGAAATATCATAGATGCGGACATAGTCGTGCGGCTGGCGACCCCAGACCTCCACTTTGAAGGCCCCGAGCGTCCGCGGCGTGGCGGGGCGAATAACATCTACGACGGCGCTTGCGCCAATGAACTCAGTCATTTCAAACCTCAGACAGGATAAAGCGGCGCGGGTGCCTTGCCGCGGTGGCGTCGGCCAGCGTCAATCTCAGCTATACGCTCAGGAGCCCGGACGAGCAAGCCTGTCTCGCGCATGTGGCGCAAAGCCTGACTGACCGTATCGACCAAGTCGTCGTGCTTGCCCTTGGGGAACACCTCGCACTGGCGGATGACCATGTCGGCCCAGCTCCGGTCCGGAGCGTGGATCATGCCCTCAGAGAACAAATGCTGAACGCTGTACAGGCGGGCGAGCTTGTCGATGCTGCCCGGATTGATGAGCTGCACGGCCCAGTCCTCGTGGCCGTACAGGCGGCGCAGCTCCTGCGCGACGCTCAGGCCCGACGCCTTGCCTTCGACCAGCAACTTGTCGACCTTCATGGTCCGGCAGGTCTTGGCAATCTTTGCCACAAGATCAGCCAGCTCCAGCCTCTCCTGCCACGCCTGCATCAGCATGACCCGAGGCGTCGACTGCGGATCGTCCGGCAGCAGATGCTTGATTCGCAGCCCCTCGT